>Ga0315280_10000116_pt1 | contig 147243 bp, 143 predicted proteins | sample YL17G06_40_MG_FD_203697 | JGI IMG/M metagenome (GOLD analysis project Ga0315280, IMG submission 203697) | Sediment microbial communities from Yellowstone Lake, YNP, Wyoming, USA - YL17G06_40 | ecosystem: Environmental > Aquatic > Freshwater > Lake > Sediment | place: USA: Wyoming | collected... | reverse complement strand
AAAGCTTGTTTAGGAGCTGTTCGAACAGCTGTTGCAGTGAATCGCCCCAGGGTGGATCTTATCGATCCTGTATTTCGTCGTGCTTATCTAGGGGGTGGGACAATTTGATAACTACTGATACTATTTTATACTGAAAAAGAATAAACGTCTGACATGTTCGACAGTATTGTGACCACCATAGAATTTCAATTGAGTCTGTTACTGTTTGTGGCGTTAGCAGGATACCTGATCGCATCGAGAATCAATCAATCAGCCATTGTCTGGGAAATACTAGTTGGAATCGCGATTGGTCCAAGTCTGTTAGGGTTGATAACCTATACGGAATCAGTGCAAAGTTTCGCGCAACTAGGTGCCGTTGTTCTTTTATTTGTCGTGGGCCTTGAGTTCAACATCAAGGATGTCTTTAATGTCAAATATGGCGCCATTGCATTTATTGGCGTCGTTGTGCCATGGATCGGGGGGTATCTCCTTGCGAATATTTTTGGCTTTGATTTCATCAGCTCAGTTTTCGTCGGTACTGCACTCACTGCAACAAGCGTCGCAATCACCGCAAATGTGCTCCGAGAAATGGGAAAACTTCAAACCGAGGCTGCAAAGGCAATCATTGGCGCTGCAGTGATTGATGACGTGCTTGGGCTGTTGGTGCTTTCATTTTCCATGGAGGTTGCACGGAAAAACGTGTCAATTGTACCGCTTCTTATCATTATTATCGAGGCAGCGGTGTTCATGGTTCTTGGCGCCTACATCGGCCATAGGTATCTTTCAAAACTCCTTGAACGATTCGATGCAACAAAACTCGCGGGGAGATACCCGGAAACCGTGTTTATCCTTGCGATGATGATCGCTTTTTTATATGCGATGATCGCGGACGGCATCGGCCTTTCCGCAATCGTCGGATCGTTTCTCGCAGGGGTCGCGCTCACCGGCGTTATCATAAAACGCGGGAAAAACTTCAGGGAAGGAGCAGAGTACCTGCAGATTATTTTCGCGTCGATATTCTTTGTCTCCCTGGGTATTCTTGCAAATTTTAATGTAGTGACGCTCCAGATCCTCTGGTTCCTCATTGCATTGACGATTGTCGCGTTTCTCACAAAAATCATCGGCTGTTACATCGGCGCACGGATCGGTCGGATGTCGCAGAGAAATTCACTTGCAGTAGGAATGGGCATGGCCCCTCGAGGGGAAGTCGCGATGATTGTCGCACTCATCGGGCTCAACCTCGGCGTCATCCAGCAAAATATTTATGTTTCATTAATTCTCATGAGCCTGCTCACCACGATATTTGTACCAATTATTTTACGACATTTTATGAAAGATTGAACGTATTTCTTAGACATTCTTTTTCGTTTTCTCTCCTGGACGTTACCTATTTCAAAACGGAGAATGACACTCTCAGATTAACTCTCTGCAATATGTATCGATGAATTGATGCAGGGTGATATCGCCAAGTAACATCCCATGGTGATCAACAACAGGGAGTTGCTTCACTTTATGCTGTTTCATTTTCGCGATGACATCCCGTATGGTTTCTTCAGGGGAGGCCGTGATTGGATTTTTCGACATGATCTCTTCCGCAGTGAGAGGGACGCCAAATTGTAACGAACGAGAATCTGGCTTGTCAAAGGTTTGAAGGGAGGTGACCGGTGGAGACAACAGGGTAATCATGTCGGATTCCGTAATCACCCCGAGGATTTGTTTTGGGTCTTTGCTATCAACCACCCAGACATAATCATTTTTCATCAACAGGGAAAATACCTGTTCAATAGCAGCGTTCTCTTCGACACAAGGTAATGCAGATTTTGTCGTCTGCATCATATCTTTAACCTTCGTTTCATAGAATTCGTGTAACGATTTTTTTATCTTACTCATCATCCTTCACGAATGCATTCATGTTAGAATATTTAAAATCTCCGAGCACAAAATCATATGCTTTTAAATACCCATTTTTCATACAATGTACAACCATTGGGATGCTCACTCTATGCTGCTTGAAATCACCGTTGCTATTGTATTTGCTAAGATTTTAAGCACGGTACTTGAAAAAATAAAACAACCAGGAGTGATCGGGGAAATCCTTGCGGGAGTTCTCCTTGGTCCGTGCTGCATTGGGTTATTATCAGGGTCATCCCTTACTATTTTGAATACGTCTTTTTTTAACTTCAAGCTTGATTTAACATCACCGGAGTTTAAAGAGATTGCCTTTATCGGTGCTGTGTTCCTCTTGTTCATTGTTGGACTTGAGACAAATCTGAATGATTTGAAACAGACGAAGAAAGCGGGACTCGGTGTTGGAATTTTTGGTATCATCACCCCGTTTCTTTTTGGATGTATGATTGGACTGGTGTTTCATTTAACTCCTATTCAGTGCATGGCCATTGGCACGATCTTTTTAGCGACGTCCACCACCATCGCCATTCGAATTCTTTCAGACATGGATTTATTAGGGTCTCGTGTTGGGTTAACGCTACGGACTGCCTTGGTGGTCAATGATGTCCTCGCCATGGTGTTTTTTGCTTTGGTGTTTGGAATAGGAAACTCAATTGTTCTTCTTTTACAGATATCTGTCTTTTTCATCATAACCATTCTTATTGGTTTTCTTATCGTTCGGTATACCTTGAAGAGGAATACGAAACGTCACACACCCACTATTGTTCTCACCAGTGGCCTCGGTATTTGTTTTTTATTCGCCGCGTTTGCTGAGAATATGGGGCTTACCGCGATTATTGGTGCGTTCATCGCAGGTATTTTCATCAAAAAAACCCCACAAGCAGGTATTATTGCAGACTACATCAAAACTATTGGGTATGCGTTTTTTGTCCCCTTGTTTTTCGTCTGGGTAGGAGCCAGCTTTAACTTTTTAGCTGTCTTTAAATCAAATCAACTCACGTCAATCCTGCTCTTCTGTGCCGCGTTTATCATCTTTGCTATGCTTGGAAATTTCCTCGGTAGTTCATTCGGAGCACGCATTACTGGGATGAAAAAAAGAGATGCAATTAGTATCGGCATCGGCATGATGCCTGTGATGGGCGTTGCATTGATCATTGTGTCAACCGGGATTGACCGAGGTATTTTTGGCGATCCGGGTGGGATGCTAGCGAATCAAATGAAAACAGCAACCCTGTTTCTTATCTTCACCAGTTGTCTTCTCACACCCCTGTTTCTCAAACGGAGCATGGGATCTCCCTTGCTCAAGAAAATTGGGAAAACAAAAACAAAACCAATGTTCTATCATCATCCTCACTGCCAGACCTGCAATTTCGCCTTACGGCTCATCCCTGAAAAGAATGAATGGTACTGTGATTATTGTCGAAAAGCCGTGATCCCTGAAAAGGCTGTACGAATTCACCGCTACAAAACAAGCGGGATCACCGATAAGCAAATGCAGTACATTATCGGGGCGGTCACGATTGTGATTTGTGGTCTGGCTATTCAAAATATGGTTTTCAGTGATTTCACTGAGAAACTCTCTGCGTTGATAGGAATAATCATCGGAACAACCATCGGGTTTCTTACGATCAAATATTTATTCATCAAAAAACCGGGAATTTGATCTCTTCATCTCCTCTCAAATGTAGACCATGGATGAAATTACTGTTTTTCTTTCCTGCCCGTTATTTTTTCGTACCCGCTATGGAGATGCTTGATGAAATGTGCCAAAAAACGATCTGTCCGTTGAAATTCCCTCAGGAAAATTGATTCTTCAGAAAGGAACAATTCCTTGAGATGATGGATGTCTGTTTTCGGTGAGAAGAACACATACAGGGGGACTCCACACACGATTACGATAATTCCGATAATTTTAATATACAATGGGGTGGACCCGAGCAGATACATCGTAATGAGATAAAGACAAATAATAATTCCAATGCTTGGCAGTAGTCGCTGACCATGTAATTTCTTTGTGTGTTTTCTTTTTCCAAGCACAAGTAATGCAAGGCAGGTTAAGAGAAACGCAAACGCGAGGTTAAAAACTGAAAATGAAATCAGGTCTGAAAGCCCGGAAAAAATACAGAGAGCAAACGCGATAATACCCTGCAGGAGTAATGCCATGTACGGCGTCCTATATTTTCGGTGTTCTTTTGAAAACAGCCGAGGGAATAGACCGTCGATTGACATCGCGTACGAAAGACGGGCGGTGCCAAGAATCCCTGATTCATCAGAGCCAGAGACAGAAACCATTGCACCTGCTGCCATGATAATCGCCCCGGCTGTGCCCAGAGTTGCTATTCCCGCCAGGACCAAAGGCACCTTGGTTGTCTGAAGGATCGTCCAATTCTGAAGACCTAAGACGACAAAGTTCGTCAGGAGGTAAAAGATAATAACGATAGCCATTCCAGTGATAATGGCTTTCGGGATTGTCTTTCGTGGATTTTTCACTTCACTTGCAGGGAGAGTCCCCATTTCAAATCCAACATACGCCCAGAAAATGAGCACAAGTGCGGCACCGAAGTTTCCAAATCCAAGGGGAGCAAAGGGAAGGTAATTCGAAGCGAGTGTCTCTGGATGAAATGCAAAGAAACCAAGGCCAACGACGATGATGAGAAGAAGGGGGGCGAGCTTGATAATCGTAAGCACATCATTGACGCGGCCTGCGGCTTTGACCCCTCTGATATTGATGTATGTTAACGCGAAGAGAAACAGTCCTTTGACGAGGATTTGTTGGTAGAAATCCAGGGTGATAAAGAATTGAAGGTACTGGACGAACGCAATCGCAAACACGGGAAGTGAGAGGATCTCAGCAATCCAGATGCTCCAGCCGGTGAGAAACCCATAGAAATCATCGAATGCCTCGGAGACGAATGCAAAAGGACCACCGACTCGCGGGACATAGTAACTGCAATAGGCTAACACCAAGGCGATAATGGTTGCGCAGATCCCTGCAACAATCCACACAAGAATTGCTGCCGGACCAAGGAGCCCTGCGGTGAGTGCGGATGCGATATAGATGTCTGCTCCGACGATGGAGCCAACGACGATGCTGGTGAGATCAAAAGAGGTGAGTTCTTTTTTAAGGGACATTTCGTATCGATATCAAAGTAACAGTATTCAAATCTCACTAAGGTTATTCATTAAGCTATTGTATTCTATTCGTTAGATCCGTTTTTCCTTTGAACAGAGATATTAATGTTTAGAATATCTTCCAGACCTTCACTTCGGCGCTATTATGATTTTCAGCGTTATCGTATGCGACCACCGTGAGTATATAGGGGAAAAAGAACCCTCGTTCTGACCATGTCCAATTGTACGGTGCAGTGGTATCTGTCGCTTGTAACTCGTTATCTAAGTAAAACTCGACTCTATTGATGCCTGATTGATTATCGGTTGCATTGGCGGTGACCTCTATATTTCCTACTATTACCGTCGTAAGGAATGGTATTTTAATGACAATGATGTCTGCGATATTGATATATAAAAATCCTTTTTGTGGGCAGGTGATCACGACGAGTGGAGGCGTTACATCTGGACCATAAGGATACAAAAGCCATGGAGTGTAATCAACGTTCCCGCTGATAGGGTCTCCTGTTCCACCAGGATTTCCAGAATGGCAAGGTCCTGATGCATTGCCCCACCAGTTGTCTGTCGCATTGAGGATTGTTGCCCCTTCCCAAACTAACCCTCGGCCATTATCCTCAAAATTGTTATACTTAATTAATGTCCCTGTTGGATATCCGGTACTGCTCCCGTAGTAGCCAGTTCTTCCCCAGAAACTCATATCACAATTCGTGATTTGGTTCTCTTGGATAATCGTGTTAGAGACGAGTCCGGAGAGTCGAATACCAAAACTCGTTTGGTTCGTTGAGACACCGTTGATGATGTTCCCTTTGATGACGGCGTTGGAGATCTCTCCTTCTGAACCATTGCCCCCTGCAAAATTGTCTAAGGCGATTCCTCTTTCGTATGCCTGTACATTATTTATGGTGTTGTTACTGATTTCAATATTTGTGTATTTCCCACTATCTGGAGTTCCCGTGCAGCCTAAATAGGCACTTGAAAAACCGAGACCTGTTATCTTATTGTCTGAGGGTCCGTGGGGATTAACACCAGTACCAACATCAATGATGTTATAACTGATTTTCTGCAAGGTAGTTATATCTGTCCCTGCGTAGGTCATACAGTATATCGGATCAATACCCCAGCATCCTGCATCCAGTGTGTTATAACTGATCTCTGTACTCCCAATGTGTTTTTCAATAAGAAGCGCATTTGCACCAGTCTGCGTTACCACGTTGTTTGTAAATATGGAATGTTCGAGCCCGCTATATGCATAGAAACCATAATCCTCATAGTCATCGGGCTCATTTGTTCCAAAAATCTTATTATTGGAAATGTAAAAGGTTGCTCCTGAAGAAGCTGATTGTGCATAGATGCCGACGTTTGTCAGCCCATCGTTACCATCTCCACCGTTTGTAGGTCCCCCTGCATTTCTTACGGTAAATCCTTGGAAGATGACATTCCCGTTCGCGATAATTCTGACCAAACCGCAACTCGTAAGGGTTGCATTACTTCCATCGATGATGGTTGTAGGCCATCCAGCACCTTTAATTGTCAATGCTTTGCCGATGGTGATTTGATTTTCATGGTATGTTTTCGCATAGACAATAATGGTATCGCCATTGCTTGCGTTATCGATAGCGTCTTGAATGTGCGTATAATTTCCAGAACCGCTCCCTCCAACGTAAAGCGTGTTGCCACGATGTGATAAGTGATCAGTAAGATTTCCGTTGAGGGGCCCTATAGCACCCGTCCCGAAGAACAATAGCGCTATACTAACAACAAATCCCTTTTGAATCATGTTTTCTGTCATATTAAACCTCCCTATCATCTGTTCTATTAGCAGATAATGTTATTTAAATGTTTCTCAATAAATATTATGTATAACGTATGTTACAAATTATAATCTGCGTTTCCGTATTAGGCAGTTGTATATGACTTGTTTTTCTTTAAAGATGCCTATTTCGTCAAGAATCTCTTCTTTTCGTTATCAGTGAAATCTGTTAATGAATCATATTCTGAGGAATGATGAATTCATTTTTTTTAATGAAAGCATCAGGGAAGTTTCTTATTTTTTGACATGCCGTGTTTAACTATCGCAACCAAGCACAAGTGAATCGCCCCAGCACTTGATTATGGACATCGATAATCCATTAGAAACAGGAATTCGTTATTTTATGGTGTGGGCTTTTCGTTTATCGTGGAGTTTTTTTTACGTTGAGCACGTTCGCGTCGTAGCGTTGAAACCAAGGTATCGAGCTTGCGAACCTTGTTTTTTCCAAGGGAAAACTTGTGTTTTTGCGGACAGTCGCGATCAAGGATAGCGCAGTGGTTGTCATTATCGTAGACTACAGGATAGAGCGTGCATCCTAGCGGCCTGTCTTCGTAGATACGACATGTTTCACCGGTATGAAATACACAGAGATCTTGAGAGTTTTTCATCTGCAACCACCCATTCCGCTCTTCAACAAAATACATGCGGTCATATCCTAATCTTGTTATTTTTTCTATATCCTCATATGTAAGGAGCATATTCGTTTCTCTGCAACATTGTATGCATTTTGTATCAAGACAGCACTTCGACATGTCGACTTGTCCCATTTTTCAATAAGTATTAAAACTCTATGATGTTTCGTATTTTCCTCGATAATGTTGTATCCTTCTGTTGTGGGGGGAGGAAAGGGGAAGTTGAAGAGCAAAAAAAAGAGGTTATATCTTCAGACTCCACAACCCCCAAATAGTAATCTGCTATCTTAATATAAATGTTTCTCAAAAAATCTATATTAACATTGATCAGAGATTTATGCGAAACGTTTATAACATTAAATGATATTTCGATGCTATCTCCTCCGGGATAATGAAAGGAAAGAAAAGAACTGAAAAAAAAAGTTCATATAAAATAACTAATCATTGAGGTAGAGTATTATGGCTAAAAGTAGCAAAAAGCAAATAGACCAAGATGAGAAGAAGGTAATCGAACAATTACAACGAAATTCAAACGAAAGCATCGATAAAATAGCAAAGACCTGCGGGTTTTCGCGACAGAAAGTATGGCGAATCATCAAACGACTGGAGAGCAATAAAACCATCTGGGGATACACCGCAATACCAGATAAAGAAAAACAAGGCGTCCATCACTACATCATGCTCATAAAACGTTCAAATGAGCCTGCCAGTGACATTATCAATGACGTCATCGACTCTTTCAAGAAATACGCGGGGAAAAACCTCGGGATCTTTGTCCAAACCGCCTGTCTGCTGCACGGTGAGTACGACGGCATACTCTGCTTTACCGCAAAGGACATCAGCGCCGCAAAACGCTTCGTCGAGTTCATCAATAAGAAATATTCATCGTACATTCACAACATCGCGCTGCTCGAAGATATCTTCTCCGTAAAAATCTGCGGCATGATGAACCCGAAGATCGACGACCTCAAAGAATTTTTCAAAGCCTCATAAGCAGCGAGGGGTTCACCCCTCCATTTTCCTTTTTTTCCCAATTTTTGTTAATTGTTACGCGAACCACGTCGTACAGAACCCATAATTTCTTCTTCACAGGACACAACAAAGCTGTCCATATGAAAACGTCAATTTTCACAGAAAATAAGAGAGGAAGAAAAAAGAAGGGGTCTAAAAAAAGTCTGGGAGGAAAAGAATGAAAAAAAAATCATTTCAATTCAATTCTTTAGACCCCTCGCGAACCTGAAATATCGTACGAGTAAATAAAGGTAACTCTTCATTCCAACCTCCATCCAATAAAATACCAACGAAGCAGCCTGCCTTGTTTTACCCTGGGAATAGCACTGCTGCGACGTACGTTGCCGGGGGCATCTCAAGAAACAGGGAGCTCCCCCTGAGTGAAACAAAGCAGGTTTAGTGATGAATAAGACCTAACGACGTCAGCTCTTGGGAGAGTTTCTCAACCGCAAGGGAAACATCCTCGATCTTGCGCGCTCCCGTGCACACGATCTTCCCTGACCCAAACAGAAGCATCGCGACACGAGGCTCCTTGATGCGGTACACAAGACCAGGGAACTGCTCAGGCTCATATTCCACGTTTTCCAACCCGAGCGCCATCGCGACCTCGTTCAGATTCAGCTCCCCGCCAAGATCAGAAATCGCGACAATGTTCTGAATAACAATCTGCGGGTCTTTATAAACCTCAACGCCTAACTTCTTCAATTTCTCCGCGATGATGTTGATCGTGGTTCGGACGTCCTCGATATTCTTCGCGCCGGTACAGTTCGCTTTCCCGCTGCGGAACAGCAGCGTCGCGGTTTTCGGACTGGCCAACCGATACACAAGGCCGGGAAACTGCTCTGGCTCATATTCAGCTTCTTCCAATGATTGGGCGATCACGTCAAGGTCCAGTTTATCAGAAAAAGACGTTGACGCTACAATATTTTCTACGATTACTTCTGGCATACATTTTCCTCCTTTCGAATTCCTAGCGATATCAACTTCTCCATCAATGTATCAAGGGCGCCTCGTATACCTTCCAATGTTACCCCGTTGCACACAATCTTCCCGGAATCAAACAAGAGTATAACAGTGTTTGGGTCATCGGTTTTATAGATTAACCCTGGAAACTGTTTGGGATCGTACTCGGTGTTTTGCAGGGATTTCGCGAGAGCCTTAAGATCAAGCGGTCTCCCGAGATCAGTCGATATCGTCGTATTTTGAACCGTTATCTCTGGTTTTTCCTGAGTCTGAATGCCGATCACAAGGAAACGATCACGAAGCATCTTGATAATTTCTTCAACCTTTCCCATGGATTTCGGACCGGTCAGCGTAACCGTTCCATTTGAAAACATGGTGACCACCGCCCGTGGCTTTATCAACTGCATCACAAGCGCAGGGACTTCCTCCGGGTCGTACTTCGCATCAGGAAGAATCACCGAAAGTTTCTGCAAATCCAACGACGGGGAAATACGCAAAGAAACCACGATATTTTCCACCTGGACGTCGGTCGTATAAAGACTCTCCCTCCTTGAAGTATATAAAGGGTTTTTATAAACATTTCGTAAAAAATCAAAATAGCGGAGAAATATCACCAGACTTTATCGATATTGATGTCTTCCTCTTCCGAGTCTTTTTGTTTTTTCTTCCCGTTTTCCTTCTCCCTATTTATTTTATCCAACAGACCGTGAAACTCATGGGTCCGCTCGTGAATCCGGTTCTCACAACTCGAGACAACCAGCTCACCCCGTGTTTTTTCGATAAGGGCACGGATCATATCCTGCTTCTTTTTTATGGGGACCAACGCGGACGGGTAATCAAAACTCATGATCGCATCATAAATCCGGTCCATGTGATGCAGGTATTCGTTTGCCTTTTCGGTGTGTCCCTCCAGCATAAAATCCAAGGCACCCCTGCGCAGTTCCCCGACCACATCACAAAGCCCAAGCAAGTACGCACTGTACGTCGTCTGAATCGTATCCGGGTCAGGGAGATCCTCCCCACGCATGATATTATACAAACAATGGATCTCCACGTACTCCTGCGCGGCGTTCTCCACGAACCCTGCGTTGAAAATATCGGGATGATTCTTTGTCAACTCGCACAGTTCCACAAGCTTCGCAGCCGCCTGTTTGAGATAGACATCTGCGTTCTCGAGGAGATTCCGATGCAGCTGCTGAATCCCCTTCCGACATGAAATAATGATATCCCGGGAGAACTTCAGCGCATCCTCCCGGATTTTCTCCTTCTCGCCGATATGCTGATCGATTTTTTCGATGATGCCTTCAAGATTTTTCATTGCATCAGGTGACGGATCCTTCCTGCTCATTTCCCTTCCATCATCTTCTTATTGACCCAGAACTCAGGGGTTTTTCCTAAAAGCGCTAGCATCATTTGCTCCGCGCAAATCTTCCCAGCGCGCAGCTGTCCTTCCTTGGTGGATGCGCCGATATGAGGCGTGCAAATGACCTTCGCATGGTTCACGAGGTCTTTGTAGACCGGCGGCTCCGCTGCATACACGTCCAACCCGGCAGCCCGCACCTTCCCGCTATTCAAGTATTTGACCAGCGCTTGCTCATCGATCACACCGCCCCGGGCACAGTTCACGATGATGACGCCGTCTTTCATCATTTCGAACTGCTGCTCTTTAATGATCGCGCCTTCTTCCTTGACAAAGGGAATATGAAGCGAGATATAATCCGACTCTTTGAGCAATTTCTCCAGGGAAACCAGGGAGAATTTCGCGACCGGTGACTTCGTCACATATTTATCGTACGCAAGCACCCTCATGTTGAACGCGAGCGCGCGTTTCCCAAGTTCAGTGCCGATACGCCCGATGCCGATGATCCCCAGGGTTTTACCACAGAGCTCCACACCCTTAAACGCTTTCTTTTCCCAGAGTCCCTGCTTCATTGAATGATCTGCCTGGGGGATGGACCGCGACGCAGCGATCATATGGCCAAAGGCAAGCTCCGCGACGCTTTCCGTGGTTCCCGATGGGGCGTTGACGACTTTTAAGTTATTTTTTGATGCCGTGGGAAGATCGATATTGTCAACACCGATCCCAGCCCTGCCGATCACCTTCAGGCTCCCTTTCACCCCTGCATTGATTACATCAGCGGTAACCTTGGTTCGACTGCGGACCATAAGACCGTCATAGTTCGGAATCTCCTTCAAAAGCGTCGGAGGATCCATTTCATTAAACGTCACCTCATACCCTGCGCCTTTCAACTGCTGAATAACCTCATTTTCTGTTTTATCCGTAATAAGTATTTTCATAGCTAGCCTCCAAGGAGTGTATCATCAACCGGATAAAAATGTTTATGCTCTTTACACAAACTCCCGGAAATCAACCCCGGGGTACTCCGCCTTCTCCCCGAGCTCCTCCTCAATGCGAAGCAGCTGGTTGTATTTCGCATTCCGATCACTCCTCGCGGGGGCACCGGTCTTAATCTGCCCCGCGCTCGTCCCCACGACGAGATCTGCGATAAAACAATCCTCGGTTTCGCCACTGCGATGGCTTACCACAGCGGTCCACCCTTCATCCTGCGCCATCTTGATAGCATTTAACGTCTCAGTCACGGATCCAATCTGATTCAGTTTAATAAGCACTGAATTTGCTGCCTGAAGCTCAATCCCTTTCTGAATCCGTTTCGTGTTCGTCACAAACAAATCATCACCGACAATCTGAATCCTCGCACCCAGCTTCTTTGTCATCTCGACCCACGAGTCCCAATCATCCTCCGCGAGGCCATCCTCGATACTCACTATCGGATACCTCTTGCACAGGTCCACGTAGAAATCAACCATTTCCCCGCCGGCAAAGGACTTGTCACCGATCTTGTAAATACCCTTATAAAAGAATTCACTGGAAGCGGGATCAAGCGCGATCTTCATCTTATCTTTATACCCCGCGTTTTCAACAGCAGCAAGCATGAGATCAAGGCGGTCATCGACATCAACGACCTGCGCGGGGGCAAACCCGCCTTCGTCACCAACTAACACCCCGCCCGCACCAAATTTATTTTTCAACAGTTTCGCAAGATGATGGTAACTTTCGGATACCATGCGGATCCCCTCCGCGAAGTTCTTCGCACCGGTCGGCATGAGCATATGCTCCTGAATCGAATTCTCCTGACCCGCGTGCTTCCCACCGTTAATCACATTACACATCGGAACCGGCAGGCGAGAAGGGATCACGCCAAATAACTCACCGATATACACATACAAAGGAACACCAGCAGCAACGGCACCAGCCTTCGTCACCGCCATGGAGACAGGAAGAACCGCGTTCGCACCAAGCTTCCCTTTGTTCTCGGTCCCGTCGAGTTTCAACATGATGGTATCAATGGTCTCCTGATGACGGCAATCAAGACCAATCAACTTCGGGGCGATCTTTTTATTCACATTGCCAACAGCCTTGAGCGTGCCTTTTCCAAGGTACCGTGCCTTGTCCCCATCGCGTAACTCAAGCGCCTCATGCTGACCAGCACTTGCCCCACTGGGAGTCATCGCACGAAACACGCCCTGCTCCGTGACAACCTCGACCTCCACCGTAGGATTTCCCCGGGAATCAAGAACCTCACGTGCCTTAATACTTCGGATTTCAGACATGGCTTGTCTCCCCGTCAAGGGCACATCAAATGGACGCATCCTTTTTAATAATATCGTTTCAATTCATCTTTTAACGTCCTCTGTTGTGTCCATCCATAGAAACACTTAAAAACACAAAGAAGCTTTGCGACCTTCGAGGATGAAGAAATGGACATGACAACGTTATTGATAGTGGTTTTTATCATCGTTATATTTCTGATCGCATTTCTTGCGTCAGCAATACGGATTATGCCGGAGTACCAACGCATCGTCATCTTCCGATTAGGAAGGCTTCTTGGCATCAAAGGACCAGGGCTAGTTCTCATCATACCAATCATTGATAAACCGATTCGGATGGACCTGCGAACACGAGTCATCGACGTTCCAAAGCAACGAATCATCACGCACGATAACGTGACCGTTGATGTCGACGCGGTCGTGTATTTCAGGATCATTGACCCGCAGAAAGCAATCGTCGAAGTACAACGCTACGACATGGCGACCAGCTTACTAGCACAGACGACGCTTCGAGATATTGTCGGCCAAAAAAACCTTGATGAGCTGTTAGCACAACGGGAAGAGCTGAATAAAAGCATCCAAGCAATCCTTGATACCGGAACTGACCCCTGGGGGATAAAAGTCACCGCGGTCACCATTAGGGACGTGTCACTTCCCGAGGAAATGCTGCGGGCGATTGCAAAACAAGCAGAGGCAGAACGAGAGAAACGATCACGGATCATCATGGCAGAAGGAGAGCTCCTGGCATCCGTGAAAATGACAGAAGCGGCAAAACTGTATGAAAAAACACCGATTGCGCTACGGCTGCGAGAATTACAGACGCTCACAGAGATCGCTCGAGAGAAAAATCTTATTATTGTCCCTGGCGGTGAAATCGGGACCATGGCTGGGATTGCAAAAGCAGTCAATAGAAAAGTAGAACAATGAAACAGGCATTACCTCTCGTAATCTTTTTCTTTTTTTTTCTTCTTATTCTGACAAGTAGTGTACCGGCACAGTCCTCTAGTGTTCTGCTTGTAAAAATCAATGACACGATTGATCAAAGCACGGTAAACATCATTTCCGACAGCCTGAAACAAGCACAAGGAAACAATATGCAGGCAGTGATTCTTCTCTTGGACACCCCAGGCGGCGGGCTTGATGAGACGTTTCAAATCGCGGACATGATCAAAAATAGTCAGGTCCCGGTGATCGGCTACGTGTACCCGAGTGGTGCCGCCGCATGGTCCGCCGGAACATTCATTTTAATGAGCACCCCGCTTGCGGCTATGACGAACCACACCGTTATCGGCTCATGTCAACCTGTGGAAACAACGATCACGGGGACACAGTTCATCAACGACTCAAAGATCATCAACGCGCTCGTCGCATGGATCCAGGAGCGGGCATCGATGTACGGGCGGAATCAAACGCTCGTAAAAGAATTCATCACCGAAAACACGAATGTCAACGCCACGATAGCAAAAAACCTCGGGGTGATCGAGGTTGTTGCATCATCCATAGGGCAGCTGTTGGATGAGGTCGATGGCAGAAACATCACGACTGCAACAGGGACCGTTACCTTACATACGAAAGGGGCGGAGCAGGTCCCATTTTCGCCCCCACTGTCAATTCTGCTGTATAAGATCATCTCCAACCCGATCCTCACGACATTGTTGTTGATCCTTGGTGTCTTTGCGTTAATTGTTGGGATCTCGACACCTGGGCACGGGGCAGAGGTGTTCGGGACCATAGCAATTTTACTCGCCCTCGTCGGATCAGGATTTAGCATTTCGACGCTTGCCGTAATCTTTATAATTATCGGCGCACTACTGCTCATCATAGAAATATTCGTCATCCCTGGGTTTGGCGTCGTGGGTATCGGCGGGATCATCTGCCTGATTCTTGGGGCGATATTTCTTATCCCGAGCTATCCAACACGAAAATGGCTGATATCAAGGGGGTATATGACCGAAGCAGAGCTCATCATCGTCGTCGTCATCGCGCTATTCGCAATCTTCTTTGCGTTCTTATTGTATAAAGTAATCCAGATCAGAAAGAAACGACCAACCCTGGGCCGCTTAGTCGGTGAGCAAGCAGTCACCATTGAACAGATCGCCCCGGGGAAACCAGGGTTCGTGCGATTCCACGGGGAATATTGGCAGGCCAAATCGGAGGTCGTGATCGAGCCAAACACAAAAGTTGTGATCGTCGATAAAGACGAAACAACGCTGATTGTAAAACCCCTGGAGAGATGACCAAAAGTTAATCAACCTCTTTTTTCTTTAGGAGGGCTTAGTCAATAAAGGTTTGATATCAATGGATCCTACCATCACCTGTCAGTTTCTTGGAGGCAGCGATGAAATCGGGAATCTTGCGATGGTGCTCGAAATCGAGGACATGAGATTCCTCTTCGATTACGGGATGTCCCCTGGAAAACCACCGTCATTTCCACTCCCGCCGCCGCCTATTGACCTCATGTTTCTGTCTCATTCCCATCTTGATCACTGCGGGATGATCCCGTGGCTGTGTTCCCAGTCGGATCAGACGATCATCGCAACGGAGCCGACCGCGGTGATAAGTAATCTGTTGCAGAAAGATACCGTGAAGATCGCCCAAATGGACGGCTACTCGATCCCTTTTGATACCGCGGACATAAAGGAAGCGGAGCGCAGCATCTCCCTTATTGACCTCGGGAACAAACAGAATCTCGGCGATGAGTACGTCGTTCGGTACCATTCCGCTGGTCATATTCCAGGGTCAACGATGTTTGAACTAGCCGGACCAAAGCGCCTCCTGTTCACGGGTGACCTAAACGTCGTCGACACACGGTTGGTGAAAGGCACAAAACCGGTGTCGTGCGATATTCTCTTCATGGAGGGGACGTACGCTGGCCGGGAACATGAAAACCGTGACCGGCTGGAAAAAGCGTTCCTCGATAAAATCGACGAGGTCGTGAAACGAGGCGGCACGGTCATCATTCCTGCGTTTGCGGTCGCACGATCCCAAGAGATACTCCTTGTCCTCAGGAACGCTGGCTACGATGTCTGGCTTGATGGCATGGCGAAGAAAATCTCGAAGATCTACCTGAAATACCCAAAGTCCATCCGTTCCGTTGAAGAACTCAAGAAGGCGTTAAAACGAATCAATATCGTCAATTCAGAGAAGAGCCGAAGCATGGCGATGAAGGCAGAGGTGATCGTCACCTCGAGTGGGATGATGGACGGCGGCCCGGTCCTTTCCTATATGAACAAGCTGAAAAATGACCGGAAAAGTGCGGTGTTGCTCACGGGATATCAGGTCGAGGGAACCAACAGCAGGCTGCTCATTGAGCGAGGGAAACTTGATTTCTACGGCGTCGTCGAAGATGTTGATTGCGAGGTTGAATATTTTGATTTCTCTGCGCACGCCGGCCATAGCGAACTCGTTGAGTTTGCTAAGAACTGTAACCCTGAGAAAATCGTTCTGTTCCATAGCGATGATCGGATACCGCTCGCTGAGTCCTTGAAGGATTACGCAGAGGTCTATACGCCGCTCAAAGGGGAACGTATCCATTTATAGCAATAGGTGTCTCTGATTTTACTCAGTGATGATGAGGAAAGAAGATAATAGACCAAGAGGAAAAAACATATGACCGATGAAATGACGCAACGACAGATCTATGATCTGAAGCGACAATTGGAGGAGCTGCGGAGAGCTAGGGGAAAGCACACCGAGCTTATCTCCCTGTATGTTCCTCCTTCAAAGCAGATCTTTGATGTCGTGTCATACCTGCGAAACGAATATTCGCAGTCGCAGAACATCAAATCGAAGACCACCATGAAGAACGTGCTCTCCGCGATCGAATCGATCATGAGTCGTTTGAAGTCGTTTAAGCAGCCTCCACCAAACGGTCTTGCGATGTTCGTCGGTCATAAAAGCGTCGGAAGCGATAAAACCGAGATGGTCGCGTACGTCATCGAGCCGCCGATGCCGGTGATTACGTTCCTGTACCGGTGCGACTCGGAGTTCTTCTTACAGCCTCTCGAGGACATGCTCGTTGAGAAGGAAATTTATGGATTATTGCTCATCGACCGGCGGGAATGCACGATTGGGATGCTCCGAGGAAACCGTATTGAGATGCTGAAATATATGACGTCCCAGGTCCCCGGGAAACATGGTCGGGGTGGTCAGTCCCAGCGCAGATTCGAGCGTACCACGGAAATCGCCGCGCACGAATGGTTTGTGAAGTGCGGGGAGCGGGCAAGCGAAATCTTTCTTGCTGAGCCAAAATTGAAAGGGATTCTTGCGGGTGGTCCTGGTCCGACGAAGCACTATTTCATCGATGAGGCGTACCTTCATTATGAGATCCAGAAGAAAGTCATTGATTTGTTCGATACGGGGTACACGGATGAGTTCGGGCTGCGAGAACTTGTTGCCACTGCCGCGGATCGGATGACCGATTTGAAGATCGCCCAGGAAAAGAAGATCATGAAGCGGTTCATGCAGGAAGTGATGAAATCCGAGAAAAGCCTGGCGGTGTACGGGGAGCATCAGGTGCGAAAGGCGCTTGAGATGGGCGTTGTCGATACCCTGCTTCTGTCGGAGGAGCTCCGGAAATATCGGGTGACACTGAAATGCGGGTCCTGTGGGTACACCATGGAGAAAACAATGGATGAAGAGGGACTGGAGAGTTTCACGCCACCGCAGTGTCCCTCGTGCAAGACATCGATTCCCATGGAGATCGTTTCAAAGGTTGATCTGGTCGACGAGCTGTCTGATCTTGCCGACCGGACGAGTGCAACGGTGAAGCTAATCTCTCGGAACAGCGAGGAAGGTGAATCGTTGTACAGCGCGTTCAGTGGCATCAGCGGCATCTTGCGGTACCCCTTAGAAATATAGGGAGCATTAAATAAAATATTGTTCCTCCCTATGAGACGGAAGTTTATACCGATGGTTTTATAAGGTCTTAAATATATTATTCGTACTGATTACTTATGTCGTCTCGAGAGGACTTTAAATCATTTATTCCAGCGGAGAAGAAACTACCGGAACTGACTCTTAAGGCAGTGATCGTGGGAGCAATCCTTGCTGTTATCCTTGGTGCGGCGAACGCCTATCTTGGGTTATACGCAGGAATGACCGTCTCAGCGGTTATCCCTGGAGCGGTCATGGCGTTTGCATTCCTGAGACCTTTTAAAGGCACCATTCTTGAGGTAAACATTGGGATGATGGGGGCCGCTGCCGGTGAGGCACTCGCAGCAGGAGTCATTTTCACCATCCCCGCCATGGTGCTCCTTGGAACCTGGACTGAGGTCCACTACGTTGAAACAACACTCATTGCATTGTTTGGCGGCATGCTGGGAGTACTGTGGATGGTTCCGCTCCGTCGAGCATTGATTATCAAAACAGACCTGCCGTTCCCTGAGGGAGTCGCGGTCGCTGCGGTACTCACAACCACCGTTGGAGGTGAGACCGCTCAAACCGGAAAAAAAACCGGAGGCGGTGTGGGTGGGATCTGGCTCATCCTGGGCGTGCTTATTTCTGCAGGATTTAAATTCGGTCAGGTTGGACTCAAGATATTTGGCGGCGCAATCCATGGGATCGCGAGTATCGGAAAGTTCGATATCGGCAGTGGAGAAAAACCCGGTGTGTTTTACGGAGGAGTCGCAACCTCTCCGGCGCTCCTTGGCGTCGGCTGGATCATCGGGCCAACGATCGCATCATTCGTGTTCGTCGGTGGTCTTATCGGCTGGGTGATTCTTGCCCCGCTCATTGCCCTTGCAGCCGGTCTTCCTACACCAACGACCCCGGCTGAAATTACTGATGCACTTGCGTTAGGGTTCGGAAATCCAAACGCCGGGTACCAGATCTGGGGGTTCTACGCAATTTGGGGTAATTACATCCGGTACGTCGGTGTTGGTGCCATGGTCGTCGGTGGTCTGTACACCATCTTTCGCCTGCGATCGAATCTCGCAAGTGGCATTAAAGAAGCGATCAGCGGGATTAGAGGCGGCCAGATAGCGGTGAAGAAACGGACCGATACCGATCTGAACATCAGGTTCGTGTTCCTGATGATCGGCGCGCTCACCATCCCCGTGTTCCTTATCTACGCATGGATTTCGAGCCTGTGGGTCGTGTCCGCAGTCATGGCCGTGTTCGCTATTTTATTCGCCTTCATCGCGAGTGCCATCGCCGGGTATATGGCTGGGCTGCTTGGCTCATCAAACAACCCGATTTCCGGTGTTACGGTCTCCGTACTGCTCATCACATCGTTGATTTTGCTAGGATTTGGCCTTTCAGGGAATCTTCAGGCCGCCGGGGTCGCGATTCTCATTGCCGCGGTGATTTGTTGTGCGGCGGCTATCTCCGGGGACGTGCTCCAGTCGCTCACCTGTGGTCAGATGATCGGTGCCACCCCACGGAACCAGCAGATCGCTGAGATCGTCGGCGTTGCGGCAGCTGCCCCGATCCTTGCGCTTGTCGTCCAAGCGCTGGACAAGGCATACCGTATCGGAAGCACCAATCTTCCCGCGCCGCAAGCGTTTCTGATGAAAGGAATCGTGCAGGGTGTCCTCGGCGGGCAGATGGTCTGGCCGTTCGTGGTCGCCGGCGCGGTGCTTGCGTTCGTCCTGATTCTCATTAACCTGCCTGTCCTTCCGGTCGCGATCGGGATTTACCTGCCTTTCACACTGAGCACCCCGATTTTCGCTGGCGGTATCGTCCGGTATGTCACGAACAGGGCCATCGCAAAGAAATACGGATCCGCCGAGGAGGAGGAGATCAGCGACTGGGAGCTTGCGATCAAGCAGACGGACGTGCGGCCGAAAGAAAAGATTATAAGAACAGGACTTCTTCTCACCGCGGGATTAATCGCAGGAGAAGCACTCATGGGTGTCATCGTCGCCTTCCTGATCATCGGAGGGTTGAACTTCTCGGTCTTTACCTACCCACCGATCTGGCCTTCCATGCTGGTCTGGGTATTCATCGCGGTGCTGCTTGCGTACATCCCGTTGAGGGAAATCTACGCGAAAACCAAAGAATAAACCACGCAAAGGTTTACCTACCGTTGAGGAATTCCTCCAGTACAAGCCGCAGAGACTTGGTTTTGAGTGGACGACGGGTGAGGACGGCCTTGTGCAGGTCAAGGTCCCAAAGTTCACCAGTTCCGTTGGCAAGAAATTTGTGAAGGTCATGAGACGGGACAACGTCTTCACCGCTCATTTCGATAAGCTCGGCTCGTCTGTGTGGAAGCAGAGCGATGGAACCGTGACCGTCAAAGAAATCCTTGACAAGGTCAAACAGGAATTTCCCGATGAGAAAGACATTGATCAGCGCCTGTTTTTGTTCCTGCAGCAGCTCAAAAGTCTGCACTACATTACGTTTTTTTAGCGGCCCTGCAGATGCGCGCGTTTTACTTGTAGCACCCCACTGTCTCGGTGCCATTCTTTTCCTGTTTCGTCGATGACGAGTTTTTTCTTAAACGTTGGCCCGTCGAGGACGAGCGTTTCAAACTCGCCGCCCTCGCCTGCGACGTTGATGCCAAACCTATCCCGAAGGCTGAGGAGTTTTTGAACGGTTTCTTCTGTTATCGGAGTCCCTAACCAGGTGTCATCAAACCCGTTTGCAAAGACCCCGACGATGATGATTTGAAACCCAGCATGCAGCTGGTCGCGCAAGAGGATCTCCGGTTTTTTATGCCAGAGCGGAGTAAATGATTTGATTCCCAACTGGTCGCAGACCCGTTCAATGCGTGTCCGCTGATACTCGGAGGCGATCGCGCCGCTGATCACCCCGTCGATAGGAAGATCGCGCAGAAGGTCCTGTAAATCCTGTACCTCCCGCTCCTTTTCTCCTTTTGTTGTGTGTTTCACCAGCGGGATGCCGAGGGTCTCCGCGAGCATTTCCGTGAGATGGATGTTGATCGAATGGAACATCCATGAATCCTTGTTTTCGGAAGCAAGGGTCACCAGTGGGGTAACGTCCCAGCCGTACTGTTGCGCGATATAGATCGAAAACATAGAATCCTTCCCGCCGGAGAATAACGCTGCGACTCTCATCGCGATAGGTATCTCTTTAAACAAATAAACATTTCTCGGTCCAGAGGTTCGTACCATGAACATCGGGATTCTCTGCGGGCATCCAATACCGGATCTGATACAACACCCTGAGAAAATCTATGTCGAAACACCCTACGGAACGGTACCACTGTATATCTCTCCTTTTGGAGGCCATGAGCTCTTTTTCATTCACCGCCATGGGGAAGAATCCAATCTTCCGCCCCATAAGATTAACTATTGGGCGAACATCCAGGCGTTCGCAGCAAGCCACGTGCACTGCATTTTTTCCGTGTCCACCGTTGGGTCCATGAAAAAGCAGATTCAGCCTGGTGACTTCGTTGTCCCCCATGATTTTCTGGATATGACTAGGTCCCGATCGCAGACGTTTTTCGATGATTCGAGGGTTCATGTGGATATGACAGACCCGTTCTGCCCGTCGCTTCGGAAGTCATTACTGCAAAGCTGCGAAACAATACTCAAAACCGGTTTCCATGACAACGGCGTGTACCTTGCCACGGAGGGACCGAGGCTTGAGACTGCGGCAGAGATCAAATTTTTTTCTTCGAGCGCTGATATCGTGGGGATGACCGTGGTCCCAGAGGTCGTTTTGGCAAGGGAAAAAGGAATCTGTTTTGTCTCGTTATGCCTCGTCTGCAACATGGCAGCGGGTCTGCAGCATCGGCTCCCTGCTGATGAAATCGCGCAGGTGTATGCGAAAAAAGAATCGGTTATTTCGAGGATTTTACAGCGTACGATTGAGGCGCTTGATGAGAACCGGTCATGTCACTGTTCTATTGATATCGCAAAGGCAACACTATGAAGCAGTACGAGCTGATTGATCATACCGCTGATGTCGGCGTGAGAGCCTACGGGAAAACGCTTGCGCAGGCGTTCGAGCATGCCGCGAAAGCGATGTTTGATATCATCACCGATTCGTCAGTAATTGCTCCTGTTGGTCAATACGATATTGAGCTTGAGGCCCCTGATCTGGAGCAGCTGCTCGTTGATTGGCTGTCAAAACTGTTATTTTTGAATGGCGCGAAAAACCTGGTGTTCGGGAAGTTTGACGTAACAATCCAGGGGACTCATCTTTTCGCGCATGTGTACGGAGAGGAGTACGACAGAAAGAAACATAAGATGGGCGTGGAGATAAAGGCGGTCACCTACCATATCCTGTCGGTGCATGAAAAAGATCCGATTAGTGTCCGGGTTCTTTTTGATATATGAAAAAAAACGGGTGGGTATAAATAGAAGCAATGTTTTTCTGTTCTCATGAGGAAAGGAATCGTCGCGTGTAGCGGCATGATCGTCGGGCTTGTACTTCTCGTCATCGCGTTTTTTGGGCCGTGGTATACGATACAGGGAAGTGGTTCGTTAGGGGCGAATTATAACGTCAATTTGTTTCTGACACATCTTGAGGCACAAGGGACGTTCATGGGGAATGTTCTTTCTTTGTCAATGAATTACGCGGAGGCGAAGGTAAATACGGAGAATATCGGGGTAAATACGAATAGTTTTGTGGTTATTGACACGGCGATGGTTCTGACGATTTTCGCGATGGTGAGCGCGGTGATTTCAGTGATCGGGATGCTTGCTTTTGTTTTTGGGAAAGGGAAACCGGGATATACGAAGTATCTTGGCGGTGGGTTCGGGATGCTGGCCTTTGTTCTCGTGCTGGTGCCAGCGGTGTATTTCATGTCGACCGGGTTTGCAGAAAATAGCAACGGGTTTTGGTTCAGTGAGAGTGTTCTTGGGTTGACGCTGTCAGGCGGCCCTGGGTACGCCTGGTATCTCATGATTGTGACTATGATCATCGCGTTGATTTCTTCCGCGGCCATGCTCGTGAAAAAAATTGCCCCTGGTGAGCCAGCGCCACCGGAAATAACCTGATGCTTTCCGTTATCCTGTTTTTCTTTGGGGTGATGCGAGTACTGTTGAGACAAACCTGCTGACTACTTTCGCTCACCTGTTCTTCGTATTTAAATACGCGGACCGCTGTTCCTGGTAGCTGGAAGCATCTACCGGACGGAAAGTCTTCCTCATTGAAGTAACCTTTTTTTCCGGATCCCACCGTCCGGTTCTCCTCACTTCCTCCTTTTTTTAAGTGGTGGGAGAGGAGAAGGATGGGATACCCTCGCTTCGCTGACAAATATGAGAAGGTAAAACCAGGTGAGAACGAACATCATATGAAGGACTGCTGCACTGAGGGAACTTGATTGAAGGATACTCTAAGGAGCGATCTCCCATGAAGGAACCGGCTCACGTAGTACATATTATAATACTACCATGGCCGGTATGTTACTGGATGATCACCTGCGAGAACAGGATTATTGCCTGTACTGATTTTTCCGTGGACGATCCCTCTGCGCACGTTGCACGAACAGTGATGACCGGTATCGGGAAGATGATCCCAAGGCCGATGCCAAACACCGACATCGTCAGGTTAGCGGACGCGCCGCCTGCGAGTGTGCCTATGGTCCCTGTCTCCAGTCGAGGAGAAACGAAAAAACCACCGGTGATGGAGATATTCCATGAAATACTGGTGGCAGCAACCCACCGTGTATTGTTCAGTTTTGCGGTGATGCCTTTTCCGCCGAGAATAGGACCGATTTCAAGTCCTGGGGTGATGACGTAGGTGAGTGCGCGCTCCGCATTGATCCGACCGTACCCGTAGTATTGATCCCACCCTGGCGTATCTTCTGAAGGTTTCCCGACCTGATCATCGGCAGTACTGGTTATAATATGATAAATTTGTACGTTGGTCAGCATTGATAGTTGTGCGAAGAGGAGGGCGGCTAGTCCAGAGACGTAGGGGGCTGCCATTGATGTTCCTGCCCAGTATTGGTAATTGTTGTTCCACACGGTGCTGTAGATCCAATTGCCTGGGGCGACGACATCGATGTGGCTCCCGTAGTTACTTCCTCCATTTTGCATCCCAAAGGGTTGCCAGTCCGGAGGCACGCAGCGCGTATCATCGGTGTCGACCGCACCGACCGCGATCACATTGGAATACGCAGCCGGGTAATACACCGTATTGCTGTTATCGTTCCCCATGGAAACACAAATCACGCAATTCAAGCCGTACGCGTAGTCGACCGCGGCTTTCAGGGTGGCATTCGTCCCGGTACCGCCCATGCTCATGCTGATGACTTTTGCGCCATTGTCAGCAGCATACTGGAGGCCTTTGGCCCACCAGCTGTACAGCCCCCAGCCAGTTGAATCGAGGACCTTTACCGGCATGAGTTTACAGTGCCAATCAACCCCTGCGATTCCAACACCATTGTTGGTATCCGCGCCGATGATTCCGGCATTGACGGTACCGTGCCCATTATCGTCCATTGGGTTGTTGTCATTGTTCGCGAAATCCCACCCACGAATATCGTCGATATACCCGTTGTGATCGTCATCAATACCGTTTCCCGGAATTTCATCGGTATTCGACCAGATGCGGGCACTGAGATCCGGGTGATCCCAGTCTATCCCCGTGTCTAATACGGCAACGACAACCGTACTGCTGCCTTTTTGGATGTCCCATGCTTGTTGCGCATGAATATCTGCACCAGCCTTTCCCGAATGATTAACTGGATTGGATCCATTATTGTGAAGTCCCCACTGGAGTTTGTACGAGGGGTCATTTGGAACCGCGAATCCTTGCCCGATGTAGTCCGGTTCCGCATACACGACATATGGGTCATGGGCGTAGGTATGAACCGCCGTTAGAATATCGGTACCGTCAGGAACGACGAGAGTATAGATGCGGTCAAGACCGATACTTTTGAAAAGCGCGATATTTTTTGCTTGTGTGCTCGATTCATGGAAGGTAGGCTTGATACTTTGTACTGCGAACTCGCGATTAAGCTGGTCAATGGATGAAATCCCGGTCGCATACTGATCTCCCGAGACGGTAACAGTCAGCGGTTCCGTGAATTTAACCAAAAACTGTGTTGGAGAGAATCCTCCTGGTTCGGTATTTTTCATCGACGTCGTTGATCCAACGGCTAACGCGTTGGATGAGAAGCTTGCCGTTGTAGGTAACAGCATTGCGCAACAAACCAGCATACAGACAAAGGTTATGAGACTTTTTTTCATGCGTTTTCCTCCCGCGTGATATTCATTATCACTTGTCGTAGATTGTCTCTCCCCGTATATATAATTTATTGAAAAATGACGGTCGATGGGTGTTTTCAGAGTCGCTTTGTCACAGAATTTTTTTTATGATCCACGAAGTAAAAAATAGGAGGCAAGAGCGTTTTATATCTTTTGCTCGAAGAAAAAGCAGGATTAAAGATATGTTTTTAAAGGGGAAGGCCGTTATAAAATTGTATAATGGGGGAAAGACATGAAAAAATATCCTCTAATCGGGGTAAGCATCATCGCCGTAGTTCTTCTTGTTCTGGGTTCATTGAACAATACCATTGGGTACCAGACGGTTCAAGCATCAAATCAGAAAATAATCAAAGATGAGGTCGACCAGAAAGAGCTGTTATTTCAAACCATCCTTGATATTGCTAATAATAAGGAGATTCAGAAAGTTATTCTCGGTTCTGAGATAACAGGAAAAAGGTTCTTTGATACTGGCGTAAGATTCTCGGTTTTCACTCCTCCTGTTTTAACGGAGAAGTTTCTCAAGCACGCATATACAATGGGTGTAATACTCACGAAAACCATCAGCAAATCAAAGATACATTCAATACTGAAACAAAATCAAGTGGGTAATCAAGAAGTGCAGAAGGAAATAACTAATGTTATTGAAAAAGATGCGACACTCAAGGGAGAAATGTCGCAATTATCAAGCATAACGTGTGATTGCGGAAACGATAATACAACAAGTTGGAATTTTCCAGTTCTCTGCTTACTTTTAATTCCTTTCCTTATAATCGCGTTATGGCTTGCTTTCCATGGTGGTTCCAGTTTCTTAGGCGATATTATTGTGGCAATTGCGTCGGCACTGAACTGTTCTTGGCTCCATTAAAGTTCTAAGAGGAAAATCAATGAAAAGGAAAGGATTGGCGGTTGGAATCATTCTCTTGTTGGTTGGGACAGTAATCATTCCATCGAGTAGGCAAAATGTTTATGGAAAAGCATCATTGCCAATTTCTGGTAAAACGATCTATGTAGACGACAATAACACACAAGGACCCTGGGACGGGACGCTTGAACACCCGTATCGTATCATCCAGGACGGTGTGAATGCGTCAGTCAATGGGGATACGGTTTTTGTTTTTAATGGGACCTATTATGAGTCAATACTTGTCAATAAATCAATCAATCTCTTTGGCGAGGAAAAACATCAAACCGTTATAGATGGCGGTGGCGGAACAGAAACAAATATGGTAGTTCAACTTCAAGATGCAAATGGTACGAACATAAGTGGATTTACCATTCAAAATGGCGGGTCAAATGGTATCGGAGTACTGATTCAATCAAATAATAACACAATTACAAATAATATCATTGGGTCAAATCATACGCTTTGTTTAAGGGTTGACAAAGGATATAATATCATAGCAAACAATACAATTTTAAGTGGAAGAGATGGAATAGCCCTTATTTCCAATTATAATATAGTCGCAGATAACACTATACTTGCCAAGGAAATTGCACTTGATCTGATGGATACGTATAATACAATTATAGGCAACACCATTCAAAATGCAGCTGTGTACACTATCTATGACGAAGGTGGAGGACATAATTTGATTTCTCGGAACATTATCTCAAATAATAGTTACGATGGTATTACTGTATTTGAGTCCAATAATGATATTATTACGGACAATGTGATATTTTCAAACGAGGGCAGTGGAGTTGCTATCTCTCAAGAATGTTGGGATACCAACGTTTCAGGGAATATTATTACGTCAAACGGGTATTTTGGTATTGCTATCGGCAATGGCATTTTGATGTTCGATGCTGCTCGTACCTCTGTTTATGGTAATATTCTTACAAATAATGGCAGGAGCGGAGTAACCCTTATGGGTAGAGAAACAAAAATTATTGGGAACACTATTTCAAATAATCATTATGGAATACTATCATATTCAAATAAAAAAAATATTATAGAGAAAAATAATATTATGAATAACAGTGTTAATGCATTCTTTCGATACCAAATTGTTGAGGCGATATTTGGAACTACTCTTTGGGATGCAAATTACTGGGGTGCTCCACAACAAAAATCTGTAATGATTCCAGGTAGAATCGGCGTTATTTTATGTATATTGCCTTGGTTTCCACAGTATGATAATAACCCTGCACAGGTTCCATATGACATTCCAGGGACGAGATAATGGGATTGAAGAAACTCATAGCAGTAAGTATGATCTTTCTTTTCATCAGTGTCGCAGTTGCACCAAGTATTAACTTCACTGTTGTCAAAGCATCCAATGACAACGACCTTGTTGAAGTGACCTCTCAGGCATGTGGAATCCAGGGATTAGGGAATACCACGGTGAAACTCACGAAACAGCAATACCAGGGCCTGGAACAGTATTTGGTTAATTTCAGGGCTAGATTGAATCAGACGACCACAAGAGATGAGGCTATCCCGCTTTACAAGCAAGCAGCAATAGAGTTGAACAAGTATGGTCTTTTGCCGAAAGGCATGAGTCCTAAGCAAGCAGAAAGATTAATGATTGGTCAAATACCAGGGGTGAATATCTCGCTAGTACATACGACTGGTTGCCTCGTGATGGGATCAACGTCGGATACTGTTATCTGGACGCCTCTTACAATAGGGTTAGGGTTGGTGAGTTCATTACCATTCCTTTTATATGCTATCCTAGGAATCTTGGCTGAATGCTATCCTTCTTCTCTTTTATTAAAGCTGATGTCCATACTCGGTACGGTTGCCATTGCTCCTTTTGCCGTGTCTACGTTTTTAAGCTATTTCCTCCCGATAGCGTTTCTAAGCATCATTACGCTTGGTTTGGTTATTACGGACATGGGGAGATGGGCATATATTCCCTCGACAGGCTGGGTCACAACAATCGGTCGTACTTCACAGAATTGGACAGGTGAATTTTATGGACAATTCCGCATGATCCCTGGCTTATTATGCGGACGATACCTAGCCATTATTGGATTTACAGGAATTAAAATTTGGCAAAAATCGATAACGAAAGATTTTTTGTATTTTGGCTCCGCTTTAGCGGTCGATATTGACTATCAACATCCTTAATTCAATAAATGAATGAAAGAAAAGGTGTGAAGAATCCAGAAAAATACAGTATTTACGGAAGGTTTGGCGGTTGGAATCATTCTCTTGTTCATTGGTGTTGCTATTGCACCAAGCATCAACTTCAATCTTGTCAAAGCAGCCACAGACAATGACCTTGTAGAAGTGACCACACAGGCATGTGGCATCCAGGGATTCGGGAATACCACGGTGAAACTCACCAAACAACAATACCAGAATCTTGAGCAGTATCTTGTTGATTTCAGGGGACGACTGAATACGACAACAACCAGGGAGGAAGCCGTTCCGATCTTCAAGGAAGCCGTTGTTGAGTTGAACAAGTATGGGTTGTTACCTAAAGGAATGAGTGTTGAGAAGGCTCAGAAACTCGTAACAAATATATATCAAGGAAATAGAAATTTTGAGAAAATGAGTATCTCCTCAAAGTTGTCTCAAGTTGGTACACTCGTTAGCAATATTTTTTGTTTGTTATTGCTACACTCTAATTCAACAGAGTACAATACAGAGTATGGGTTACTATCTTTACCGTTCGTGTTTTTTTTCACACTTTTTTTTATATTTTCATTTCATTTCTATAATATCAAACTCGCCTTATTATTCTTGATTCCAACAATCCTATCTGGAATAATAGGGGTCCCTTCATTACTTTATAATCAAATTAGTCCCCTGAAATTTTGGGTGATAGTTATATTACCTTTTAATAACCAAGCATGGAGCATAGGTTTAATGGGTTATCAAAAAATCAATAATTCTAAATCGTTAATTGGCTTTAAGGGACTCAGGGTTAACTTACCTGATAAATCAGGATATTATATCGGTCAAGCAATTGCAATACTACCAAGGTAACTGGTTCCTATTACAACACCATATGGTTTACAATAGAGCATAAGAATCACAAAGAGATGAAAATAGAAAATATGAAACTGTAGATGTGAGACCTTACATCACGGACACCACAGGCCTAAAAAAATTGATTACTGACAAAATTTTAATAAAAATTAAATGAGTTAATGTGATGAAGTGGTTTCACACATAATCCCATTACTTCATGTGCAAAGCCGAAGCTATAATAAAAGTTAAATACGATGATACGAACTGTAAATTGAGGCTTGTTATATCAACGCTCTGAAGAGGATAATAACTCTTATATGGGGGGTGTTCATACCGACAATTGAATAGAGGTGCCCATCTATGGCCAATAACAAGATCACGGAAGACATGACGATCAAGGAGGTCCTTGACGCGTACCCTGAGACCGCGATGGTCTTCATGAAGTACAATATCGGTTGCATCGGCTGTTTTGCCGCGTCCTTTGAGAAGGTGAAGGACATCGCGACGGTACACGGCATCGACATTGAGGCGCTGGTGAAGGATCTCAACGAGGTTGTTCAGAAGAAATAATCGTATTACAGTGTACTGCTCGTGAGTACCAGTTCGCCGTGTTTTATCCCTTTTAATGCGATGATGGTATCCGCAAGGGTTTGTATGCTTCCTGTTTTTCCTTTTAATACCAGAACTTCTAGGCAGTGGTGGTGATCGATGTGAATGTGCGTGGTGGTGAGGATCTCCTGGTGATGGTCGTGTTGGATTTCCAGGAGTCGCTCTGTGAGGGGCCCTGCATGATGGTCGTAGACCATGGTTAAGGTCCCCAGCCCCTCCGCCTCAGGGTTTGTGCTCTGCTCTCGCACAATGGTTTTCCTGATGAGGTCACGCAGTGCCTCGGAGCGGTTTGTGTAGCCTTTGTTCTTGATGATGGTATCAAACTGGTCAAGAAGATCTGGTTCGATGGAGACGCCGAAGCGTACGATCTTTTCCATGGTAGCACGTTACCCAGGTAGACGTGGCACGAATTTAAAATTTTTGTTACCACAAATTATATATGACCGTGGTGGTTACTTCCGACCCATTATTGGAGGCAACACAATATGGTTTGTTATGCAATACCAACAGTCGCAGCACTCATCCATTATGGGATGAGAACGAAGGTCAAAAGCTGGAAGACCAGTACCCATCACCTCTGGCTAGGTCTGTTGCTTGCCGGCGGCGCGCTCTTCGGCATCGTTGATCACCTATGGAACGGAGAGCTGTTCCTCATCGGGAACAACATCGTCTCTGACCTGCTGCTTGGGACAACTATCACCGGCGTCATCGTCGTCGCATGGTCAGTGGTCGTGCTCCTCGAGAAAGTCAAGACGAAGAACGCTGAAAAAACAGTCCAATAAACTCTTTTCTCTTTTCATTTCTTTGTTGATAAGCGAGTTTTCTTCGTTGCTTTCCCGCGACGCTGAGGTGCTACCTCTCCAAGGAACACCCGCAGAACGCTGGGATACTCGCTTTGTATTTTCCCGTTCCCGTACCCGATCTTTTGGATCGTCATCCGCGGCATCTCGCCAAACGAGGTTGCAAGCGTCGTGATGATCGCAGCACCGGTCGGTGTCACTAGCTCCTGGTTCCGATTCACGGAATACACGGGAACGCCCTTCAGGAGCTCCACGGTTGCGGGCGCAGGAAGCGGAAGAACCCCATGGGCGCAAGTGACAAACCCGTGGCCAAGCGGGAGGGACGAGCAATATATTTTTTCGATACCGAGTGATGTTATCCCGATCACGGACCCGACGATATCAAGAATCGAATCGATCGCGCCGACCTCATGGAAATGCATCTGCTCCACGTCGATGTTATGGACCGTGCTTTCCGCGTGCGCCAGTCTCTGAAAAATATCCTTACAGTGTTTTATCACGGTCGGGTCGAGCGCGCTTTGCTCAAGCAGGGCGATGATATCCAATAGGTTTCTCTGGCATTGCTCTTCTTTTATCGTGACGGTGACGTCGATCGCATGGATATGATGCGACTGCACATGCTTCACGGTGATATCGTATCCAGTGAGCGGAAGTTTCCTGAGTTCTTTCTTCAGGAACCGTTCGTCGACGCCAAGGTCGATGAGCGCGCCAAGGATCATATCACCGGCGATGCCTGAAAAACAATCAAAGTACGCGACGGTCATCGGTGTTCACCTGTTGATGAGGCTGGCGAAATACCCGGCGCCAAACCCGTTGTCGATATTGACGACCACGACCCCTTCCGCGCAGGTGTTCAGCATGGTGAGCAAGGGGGCGATCCCTTTGAAACTCGCGCCGTACCCGACGCTGGTCGGAACCGCGATCACCGGTGTTGAGGCAAGCCCGCCGACAATGCTGGGTAGGGCCCCGTCCATGCCTGCAACAACGATGAGCACGCTTGCAGAAAAAATCTTCTCTTTGATATCAAATAGCCGGTGCACCCCGGCAACGCCGACATCGTAGATTTTCTCGACCTTGTTTCCCATGAGCTCTGCGGTGACGACCGCTTCCTCGGCGACCGGGATGTCTGATGTGCCCGCGGTGAGAACCAAGATGGTCCCCTTTTTCGGTTTTACCGCATGGCGTCGTATCACAATGGTTTCTGCTTGCTCGTTGTACTCTGCCTTCGGATATTGTTTTTTCAGTGCGGCGTACACGGTTTTCGTCGCCTTCGTTAAGAGAATGTTCTGGTCACGGGATGTTTTTTCGATGATGGAGCGAATCTGCTCAAGTGTTTTCCCCTGGCAGAAAATCGTCTCAGGGAATCCTTTGCGTATCTCCCGATGCGTGTCAAGTTTCGCAAACCCGAGATCCTCATAGGGGAGTGATCTGAGTTTCTCAAGCACGGTGGAGAGCGGGATTTTCCCTGCCTTGTAATCCTGCAACAGTTTTTTCATTTCGTTAGCACCTCATTCAGGCTTCCGGTACGGTACCCTTCGATATCGAGGGTGACGTAGATAAACCCGAGTTCTTTGAACCGTTTCACGATCGCGGCCGCATGGGATAGGACTAAGGAGAAATCAGTTGGGGTGACCTCGATGCGGGCGATGGTATCATGATATCGGACACGACATTGATGAACACCCAGGGACAAGAGAAATTCCTCCGCGTGTTCAACCTGCTTGAGTCGTTCTTCGGTTATTGTCGTGCCGTACGGGAACCGAGAGGCGAGACACGCAAACGCTGGTTTCTCAGAGGTTTTCAGATGCATGGACCGTGACAGTTCCCTGATCTCCTGTTTCGTCAGTCCGACATCCTGCAGCGGGCTCTTTACTCCGAGTTCCTGTCGTGCTTTCGCGCCAGGTCGATAGTCGCTTGCGTCATCCGCGTTGGACCCATCGCACACGTCCGCGAGATGGTGCTCTTTTGCGATCTGTTGTATTTTCTGGAATAGTTCTTTCTTACAATAGTAACAGCGATCCGAGGGGTTCTGCGAGAACCCGTCAATGTCGAGCTCCTCGGGGTGAATCACCACATGGCGGATGCCGAGGGTCTTCGCATACTGCTCTGCTTCCTTGAGTTCCCTGGTTGGGTAGGTCGAGGATGTCGCGGTCACTGCAAGCGCGCGATCACCCAGAGTCTCATAGGCGACCGTTATCAAAAACGTGCTGTCCACGCCGCCGGAGTACGCGATCGCGCAGCTATGCATCTCCTGAAGCATTTGTTGTAGTTGTTTGAGCTTCGCCTGGGTCTTTGTGTTCACAGGAGAAACCAGAAATGTCTCGGCTATATAATGATTATCTGACACTGCTTATTTGAACAGTTGATTTAATTTCTGTGCCTTCCTCTTCTTCCAGGTGCCCTTGTGGTAGGCATAGCTTACGAGGAGTGGGAACGTTAGTGTCGCCTCGGAGAACACCATTTGTTCATGCCCGGTGTCGACCTTCCCCCAGGAGTTCGCCTCTTTAAAGGTGGACCCGGACAAGCCGCCGTCTCGCTCGTCCGCGACCGTGAGCTGCACCGCGTACTTATGCATCGGCGCATCCACGCCAAGGATATCAGCAGCGACCACGGTGTCCTGTACGAAGTTCTTTGGTACACCACCGCCGATCATGAGGAGCCCTGTTTGCTTTGTATGTACCTTTAGTTCGGTGAGTTCCCGGAAGTCCTTCACGGAGTCGATGGAGACATGGTTCTGTTTCTTTCCACGTTGATGGACCACGAGGCCGAACCCGGCGCTGCTATCCGAGAACGCCGGGCAGAAGATGGGGACGCCGTGTTTGTACGCCTCAAGGACGAACGAGTCGAGGTTCGTGCTATGCTTCTCGAGGTACCGACCCATCTCGTAGATGAATTCACGGGAGGAGTACGGCCGTGGCGGCAGCGAATCAGCGATCTTTTTGATGGTCATATCGCAGACGCGAAGCTCATCCTCATCGATGTAGGTGTCATAGATGCGGTCGATGTGCAGGCGCTGCAGTTTGGTGTCATCGGCACGGATGTCGCCGCGGTAGTGGTTGAACCCGAGGCCTTCGAAGAAATCCTGGTCGACGATAATGGCACCGGTTGAGACGATCGCATCGACCATGGTGTAGCGGATCATGTCGACGATGATGCTTTTCAGTCCCGCGCTCACCAGGGATCCGGCGAGGCACAGGATGATGCTGCAGTCCTTATCCGCAAGCATCCTATCATAGATTTTGCAGGCGTTGGCAAGGTTGCGTGCTTGAAACGCCATGTGGTCAAACGATTCGATGAGCGGCACCGCATTGAATGTCTTAATGTCGATGTGCTGGATTTTGGTTGAGAGAAACTTCCTTTTTTCCTTGCTCTGAGTGGATTTCATTGCTCTAACCAGAATGGCATATTTCATCCGGGTTTTTCTTTTTTTCTACGACATGAATAAAAAAAGAATCAAGTAGACTTTTCGGTACCAACATTATTAAAAAGAGGTCAGAGGATTGTGAGCCAGCGGTGAAAAGTGATGACTGATGTTCTCCAGTTGCTCCCAACCATATTCCTTTTTTTAGTAGTCGTCTTTTTTATCATCACGATTATTTTCGTTTTCCGACAGTACGCAACCATGAAACGCCTCCTTGAAAAACAAGCAGCGAAACGAGGCGGGACCGTCGAAAGAAAATATACCACCCGGTTTCTAAAATTTCCATATCACGATTTTTTAGTCGTCGTCTCGGTACGCCAGGGAAGCAGATATCAACCTCCCGAGACAAAAGTAAGTATCATGCTGCACAAATCTGTCCCGTCAACTGTTTCAATCTCCCACGAATCACTTGCTTCCCGCGTTGGAAAGGCATTCGGATCACAAGACATCCAAAGCGGTAGCGAAGAGTTTGACAACGCGTTCATGGTGAAAGCGGATGATGAACTTTTTGTACGAAACCTCGTGAACATAACGATACAAAATAAGCTTCTCGATATGAAAAAGGAAAAACCGCATATTCTTCTGAAGGGATCGTCTCTTGACGTCTACGTAAACAAAGTGCTGAAAACCGATGAGCAGTACGACCACTTGATTGATCTTGCGATCGCGTTGTTAGAACGAATCAAAGAAGTACAATAAAGGATCCTGATCAAGAAGTATAGCCACGCTACGCAGTAACATTTAAACCATCCCCTCCTGTATCCGGTTTCCGTATGCATGAATGGGCACTAGCAGAATCCGTTCTCACCGCGGCACTCGACACCGCAAAAACAGAGCGGCTGAAAAAAATAACCGAGATCACCATAGATATCGGTGAACTCCAGCAGATAGAACGGGATATCTTCAGATTCGCCCTCAAAGAACTCTCACCATCACAAAGCCCCCTTCTCAAAAACGTGAAATTTCACCTCAAGACCGAGAAAAGTACACTAAAATGTACAATATGCGGCAACAAATGGACCTACCGCGACATGAAAAAGAACCTCGGAAAGAAGGAATCGGAGTCAATCCATTTCATCCCCGAGGTCGTATTCGTCCATGCACGATGCCCACGATGCAAAAGCCCTGATTTCGAAATCACAACAGGAAGAGGCGTCACCCTCCGCTCAATCCAAGGAACACGATAACCATGGAGCCACGAACCAGCGTCATCAAGAACCGGTTGAAAAACATCAAACGAATCATCGTGGTCGCCAGCGGAAAAGGAGGCGTGGGGAAAAGCCTTATCGCATCCGCGCTCGCGCTCAGCCTCGCAAAAAAAGGACAACGCATCGGCCTGCTCGACCTGGACCTGTACGGCCCGTCCTCCCACATCATCCTCGGAGTAACAAACGTGTTCCCCGCAGAGGAAAAAGGCCTCATCCCGCCAACCGTGCACGGCATCCAGTTCATGTCCATCGTGTATTTCACGGAAGAAAAACCGTCTCCGTTCCGCGGCGTTGATATCACAAACATTGTTGTTGAGCTGCTTGCCATCACCCGATGGGGCGCGCTTGACTACCTGATCATTGACATGCCGCCAGGGATCGGCGATGAAACCCTTGACGTGATGCGGTTCATACAAAAAAGCGAGTTTTTGGTGGTGACGACACCGTCAAAGGTCGCGATGGGGGCCGTCAGTAAATTGTTACAGCTCCTAAAGGAACTGAAAAAACCGGTGCTCGGTGTCATCGAGAACATGACGATGACGGACTCATCGTACATCGAAAAGGAAGTAAGGAAACTGAAACTACCGTACCTCGGGAAAATCACGTTTGATCAAGCGCTCGAGGATGCGATCGGAAATCCTGATAAATTGTTCACCACCAAGTTTATGAAGGAATTAGAACAGATACTCAGGAAGACAAACCTATAGATGTTTTTTCATCCGTCATTCAGCGGGATAAAAGATACTGTCGTGCCTCACCGACAGTGAACAGCGACCCGGAAATACAGATAAAGTCCTTCCGTTTCGCAAGTCTCCTGGCATGATCGATGGCATCCGGGATGGACACCTCGACAACCACCTCTTTTGAGGGATCGAACGCCTTGATTTTCTCCTTCAGAAGAACCGGGTCGTACGCCCGGGGGCTCGAGGACTTCGTAACAATGATACAGTCAGCGACCGGTACGATCGTCGACACCATGGCAGGAATATCCTTATCCCTCAAGACCCCGAAGATAAGGATAAGTCGATGGTACGTGAAATCCTTCTTGAGTGTCTCCGCAAGCATCATGATGCCGCTAGGATTATGGGCACCATCGAGAAGAATCGTTGGGTTCTCAGCAACAATCTCCATACGACCTGGATTCGACGCGGCCGCGATACCGTCCACGAGAGCGGCATCGGTGAGAAAGACGCCGTTCATCTGAAGCTGCTCCACCGCAGCGATCGCGACCGCGATGTTCTCGCCTTGATGAACCCCGAGTAACGAAGTCTTTACCGTATAGTCCCGAAACGCCCCTTGGATGAAAAACTCCTGATGTTTCCCGTCGCACGACAGCCGCTTCCACCTGGTCCGGTCGACGAAAACAACCGGCGCGCTCCGCTCCGAAGCAACATGCGCTATGACCTCCCGCGCGTTCTTCGTCGCAGCGGTGACCACCGGCACCTGCTCTTTGATGATCCCTGCTTTCTCAAACGCAATCGACTCAATACTGTTGCCAAGGATATTAGTGTGCTCCAGGGAGATGTTGGTGATGACGGAAACCAACGGGGTCACGATGTTGGTCGCGTCAAACCGTCCGCCAAGCCCGACCTCGACCACCGCGTAGTCGACCTTGTGCTCCTGAAAATACAAAAAAGCAAGCGCGGTCACGATCTCAAAAAACGTCGGTGAATTATCCTGCGCCTTCATTTCTTCAACAATGGGTCTGACCCGCCCTACGAGCATCGCGATCTCATCGTCAGAAATTTCTGTCCCGTTCACCACGATACGCTCCGAGAAATACTCGACATGAGGGGACATATAAAGACCGACCGTGTACCCCGCCTGCTGCAGGATCGAACTGATGAATTTGCACACAGAGCCTTTCCCGTTCGTCCCTGCGACATGAACCACTTTAAGCTCTTTATGCGGGTTCCCAAGCCGGTCCATGAGACTCGTGATACGTTCCAGCCCGAACACCCAACCGTACTTCTCAAAACCCGACAGCCACTGAAACGCGTCCTCTCGGGTTATCGTGTTAGTATCCTTCAGAATAGAGCACACCTGGAATTACCTCATATAAATCTAACCATGAATCGCCAGGGCTAATCACGACCTTGCGGTCCTTGATGCGTAATCGTTTCTGCGCGAACAGCTGGACGGTCCGGGGCAGTACCTGATGCTCCACCGCGAGGATCCGAGCCGCGAGCGCATCCCGGTCGTCGCTGGCAAGTACCTTCACCGCAGCCTGCAGGATGATCGGGCCGTGGTCCATCTCCTCGTCCATGAAATGCGTGGTGCACCCAGAGATCTTCACCCCGTACGCAAGCGCATCCCGGGGCCCGTTTGTACCCTTGAACGACGGCAGAAGCGCGGGGTGGATGTTAATGAGCTTCCCATGCCATTTTTTCACAAAACCCGGTGAGAGGATCTGCATGTACCCAGCGCCCACCACAAGCTCCACGTGATGCTTCTCGAGGAAGGCATCGATTTCATGCTCATGGGCGGTCTTGTCTTTTTCTTTTGGATTGATGCAATAACTAGGGATGCCGTGGGTTTTCGCCCGCTCCAGTGCAAACGCATCGCTCTTATCGCTCACCACGACAACAACCTGGGCATCGATCATGCCCTTCTCAGAGGCATCGATGATGCTTTGCAGATCGGTCCCGGTCCCGGATGCCAGTACCCCCACTCGAAGTTTTTTCACCCTGGTGTTCATAGGGTCATGATATCTGTTCTCATTTAAAAACTTCTTTGATGACGTCGAACGGAGCATTGGTTTTAAACCCGGTTGGCGTACAATGGGTCCTGGTGGCAAGATACCCTAATTGCTCAAGTCGCTGGAAGATATGGCCCATCGTCGGCGGGGACACCTTTAAAAGAGAGGACAGGTCGCTGGTCGTGTAGAAAAACGGGGGCGCATCCGCCTCCTCTTCCAGGAGATGGAGAAGCGCCCACAGCTGGTTTTTTGTACGCAGCTTCTTGGTGAACAGCATGGTCCGAACCTCCTCAAGGATGGTTCTTCGTTCAAGTTTTCCAAGCCAGAGCGGTCCGACCCACGATCGCTCGTTAGTTGAGAGCGGTACGTTCTGCGCAGGGATTATGGAGAACTGTTCCATCGCATTGTTCGCCGCGTTCCTCCCCTTCTTTATGTGGACGTAGACGCGCAGGTAATGATCCGTGGAATAGCAAAGGAGAGGCTCGACCCCTCGATCGTATTTCGCTGCCTCACGGCAGAGGAACCCGGCCAGTATCCGAAGCCCGATCTCATGCATCGAGGGACAGTGCAGCGGCCAGGCGCCGTACCGCCGGTAGCACACCTTGGGGAACACCCCGCAGAGCGCTGCCGTATCGGTCGCTGTACATGAGATAATGCCGTCGTTGTAAATGCTTCGTGCCGCAGCATCGATGAAATACGCTGGCGAGCCGAACGGGTCGATGTCAATGCAATGGTACCGCCGTTCCGAAAGCAGCGCGTTTAAATCTTTTTGGAAGCACGTGATGTTCTTCAGCGTCGTCCGCTGGACGTTCTGCTGCATCAATGAGAACGAGTCAGGGTTCCAGTCGTTGAGCGTGACATCAAAATCGCCAGTCAGCTCGTGGGCGTACCTGATCCCGCGGATGCCGGATGCCGCGAGCCCGTCGAGAAGATGCACAGGCGTCTTCGCATGGTTCAAAAACCACTGATTGACAAGAATCGAGAGATCTCGATTCAGCTCCATGGACGGGTTATAAAACGGTTCATGTTCCTTGGTGCTTGGTCCTTTCCCGGAGGTCTTTGTTGAATGGACGAACACCTTGGTGGTTCCTTCTTTTATCAGATCAATCGGTACGGATGTCATGTCTAAAACAAGGGTGGGAGTTTTTCCGCCATGATTTTTTCGATCTTGTACGGGAGGAGATTACGGTTCACCGCGGTGACCTCAAGGATCCGGATGTCGTCACGTCGACGGATATCCTGCAATAGCGGTGTGCGTGACTTCTTATGGAGCGTGACCATGATGGGCTTATCTGAGTCCAATGCTTCAATGACGATATCACAAAACGCCTCTGAGAGCATCTCCATTTTGCCGATCTCGTCGATCACAATAATGTCAATGGTCTCATCGTTAATCGCTTTCTCAATCGCACGCACCCCGATTCGTTCCAGGGCGCCCAGGTCAACACCATATTTTCCGACTTTATCCTTGGAGTCCAAGTCAAGGCGCGCGAACACTTCTTTTTCTTTGGTTTGCCAGTCTTCGACAAAAAAACCAACACGTTTTTTCTTTTCGATAATCGGTGTGGTGATCATCCCCTCGATTTTATAGCCGCTCTTCTGTATCTTCTCGATGATCTTAACGAGCGCCTGGGTTTTACCAACACTAGGCATCCCTGTTATACCAATCTTGGGTATATCATCCATAATAGCAATATGTAATGCGATTTTTATTTAGAAATGTTTGGATTAAATTCGTGGAGAAACAGTCTTGAAACAAGGAAAATATTTTTGTACGAGGTTTTTTTACTTATTTTGTATCAAAGTATTTATAATATATATCTCATAATTATAATGTAGTTAAGTCGATGAAACATGAAGAAACTATTCACTATCCTGACTATAGTGTTCGTACTAATCCTGGTCTCGAACATATCAGCCTTTAGCGCTGAACAAACTCTGGGAACCACGGCAAGTTCAGCACCCGGTGAAATTTTAGCGGTTACCTGTTCAGATCCCTATCCGACGCTAGGAGAACCGGTGAATCTGATGATAAGTGTGGAAGGAAACGCAGGGGAACGATTTAATGAAACAATCATCGTTACCGATGAATTCCACGGGCTCATCGCAGCCAATGGTGACATGACCTGGGACTCAGGCGATGTCACGATAAGCCAAACAATCATGACCATCGGGAGGCTACCGACCTATACAAAGAAAATAGCCTGGTACCCCTGTGTTGTCGGGAACCACACGTTCCATGTTAGAACCCAATCATCCCCTGAACAACAATGCAACGTCAGTGTCGGCTTTGATGTCGAGGGCATCATCGCCCCTTCCTTCGGGTGCCCCCGCATTATTAGTAAAAATACCACGGACGAGCTTTCGGTGACGATCTCTGAGAAAAGGAACAACACGGAAGAACCATTACACCTCCTCCAGGTAGAATTACAGATCGTTGACGGGACATCCCAGTACCAGTTAGTGAATCAGACCGCGACATGGCGCACCTGGATCAAGGTAGGAAATAGTACCTTGCAAGATGAACTGGTTGCACGGTACAACACCGGCTCCGTCCCCGATGGGTTCTACAACATTTCTGTGACAACCGCAAAAAGGAAGTACACTTGGCCGCACGCGGTAAAAATAATGGGTAGTAGCCCAACCGAGTACTCGGTGGTGCAGTTCACCGACATCCACATCGGAAAATACGCTAATTTCGTCAACAAGAAAAAGGAGCTCACCCGTCTTATCACCTACGCAAACGAGAACATTCACCCGGATTTCATCATCGTCTCCGGTGATTCCGTGGATTGGTACAACGAGAAATGCCGCCGCAATGTCTTCTCCGATCTCCGAGAGGCACTCCTCTCCAGCGCCGCACCTGTCTTCACCGTACCAGGGAACCACGAGCGGTACGGCAACCCTCTCCTATTCTTATATTACCCATTTACCAACCTTACCCCGTACCACAGGTTTCTGAACCCTCTAAACGACTACTCGGTACAATACGGGAACGTGAATTTCATTTTCCTTGACTCAGGATATGATTATAGCAGATGGGAGATCCAGCGGCAAATTTGGAACACCACACCAGAGGGAAGCGGTCTCACCAACACCCAGATGTCCCTCCTTACGAACGCCTGGGGGGACAGCCAGATGAATCAGATCATCACCATGCATCACCCCGCGGTCAACGATAAAAACGATACAGGACTCGGTGCGCTGCCAAACAACCTTACCAGCGGCAATGACGAATGCATCGCGTTCAACCGAGCAGCATTCATCACGTATTGCATCACCAGTAACGTCTCCCTTGCGCTCGCAGGACATACACACGAAAGTCATGTGGTCACCTCATTAGGAAGAGAAACGAGTAACTATTCCGCATGGCCTCTCTTTGTACAAACACGGTCTTCCACCATGAGCGGACAGAACAATGGAGGCCGCGTCGTTCATATTAAAAACGGCGTCGTCGCCAGTTACGACGATGTCCCCTTCAAATAATTTTTCTTTTGTATCCTAAGGGAGAGCGGGCCGGCGATGATGTAGATTAAAAGAGCGACAAGAAGCGCATACGGTGCAATGTTATTGTACGCACCGTCAAGCACGATCACCGCAATAATAAATGCTGCCGCGACAAGATTCATGGTCAACCCTGGCTTCGGGAACCGTATCGGCGAAATCATCGCAAGAGCCAACACAACGACAACTGGTACGACATACAACAGGTCTATTTTTAGGACCGAGAGCACCACAAGGAACATCGCGCTTGCGGAGGTCGGCAGACCAAGGAAAAACCGCGTGTCTTTCAGGAGTGAAAATGATGAGAGGCGGATGATGCTACAGACCAGAGAAAATACGAGGATAGCACCAAACAGAAGATGCTGCAACCCTTCTGCTGTGACGGTATCTATGAAGGTTGCATAGAGAAGAAGGAGCGGCGCAACCGAAAGAGAGAGCATGTCCGCGAGAGACTCGAAGTATTCACCGATCTTTCCGGTTCCCATGCGTCGTGCGACATAACCGTCAAGACCGTCCGCAAGTAACCCGAGAAGAATAAACATAGTCGCGAGGCGCAGCTGACCGGAAAGGACGAACAGCATCGCAAGAAACCCGAACACCGCGTTGGTGAGCGTGATCATATCCGCAACGGATAGGAGTTTAATCATGGAGTTCCGCAATGGTGTCCTCCCCTGCCTTTACGCGATCATGAACCTGAATCGCGAGCGGTTTAATCTTTTTTGTTGGAAGGTAGACATCCACGCGAGAGCCAAGGCGGATAAGCCCAAGCCGCCCCCCCTTCTGCAGGGTGCCCCCTGGTTTCACGTAGGGGACGATCCTGCGGGCGACGGTTCCCGCGATCTGCACAACCTTAATCACTCCAATAGCGGTTTGAATGAGAATGACAACGCGTTCGTTCTGCTCAGATTCTTTTTGGAATGCGGGTCGATGCCCTCCCGGGTGATGCGTGATCTTCGTGATTGTACCACCAAGTGGCATTCTGTTGACATGGACATTATGAACATTCATAAACGTTGAAATCTTCGTACTATCCCCAATCTCAGAATCATGCATCAGGGCGATTTCCCGAATTTTGCCGTCCGCGACCGCGACGATTCCCGCACCAACGGGTCGCTCGGGATCCCGGAAAAAGACGATCAGAAGACAAAAAACAACAACGAAAAGAAGGAAACACGCCAAGAAAAGAATCCTTACAAGGCCACTGACGAACAGAGTAATAACCATTACTAGTACCGCAATCGTCAGTGAAGTAAAAATCCAGGAAAGCCCGCCCTTAGCGATGCACATCATGCTTCTTCCCCCGCAGTCGCGTAAAAAACTGCTCAACAGGCCCTTTCCGTTTCGGAAGGTCAATGATACCAACGATTTCATCGTACAACTCAGGGACGATCTTAAAGGTGATGAACAACAGGAGAATCAGGGCAAGCAAGGACCCGATCTTTCCGATCACGTTGTGCGCGATGTCAAACGAGACCATGCCGTTTCCTACCATGAACACCACCCCGGCATTGCGGATAAGGTTCAGGAAATAAATCGGGACCACGGTGGCAAGCAAGCCCAGTGCTTTCCTCCCTGGTTTCGCTGACGTAATTGCCCCGATCATGCCAACGAACAGGACCATGGATTGCACCGCGGTGCACGCAAAAATGATGGAGATAGGAACGTTATTGTACGCAATCACCGCATCGGTTCTCACCGCGTTCACCCCAAACAGATGCAGCAGATCGGTGCTTTGCGACGCGACATACTCGATAAACCAGTTTTTTAACCCGGGGACACCGATCTCAAATCCAAAATAGATGATGCCGGCAAGAAACGTTGCGCCAGCGATCCAATTCAGGGAGAGCGGATGTTCGTTTCTCTTTCTAGAGAGCCATTCATGATACGCCAGGTACACTAGGACGTACACCCCAATGACGCAGACCACGGCATTGAAGATATCGCCATCCTCGGAAAGGTACAGGAAGCTTGGCATGGTCGACCAGAAGGCTGCAGACAATCCCCAGCCAATTATTTTTAGGGAACTCCCGGTGTTTTTTTCTCTCCAGAAAAAACCAATCCCCAGGAGGACGAGACCAAGGAACAAGGGAACGTATGAAAGGTGTGTGGCAAGCGGCAGTGGCGGGAACGGAAAAAGGACGTACCCGACTAGCAACATAACAGTGGGTACTAAGAAAAATAAAAGGACGATACGCCTCTCTTTTTTTTCCTCAGGTTCATTCATCCAGAATCGCTTCTGTAATCAAAGCATGATTTAAGATGTTTATGTGAAGGACATCAAACCCGTGTTCATACGATCCCACGTGATGAGAATGAGCCATGCGAGGTTTGCAGACAGCCAATCCAACGTGAGCAGAAAAAAGGATGCTAAATAAAATCTTAAGAGAGCTCCGTACCCAAATAATAGGTGTTCCGCTTCTCATTGTTAGGAGAAGGATAATGAGAAAACAGACGATGGTGTTGACGATCAATATCCTCACGATACCCTGCTCCCATAATCGATGTTCGGAGGAGTAACAAGAGTACTTTTATAAAAACTTCCAGTGAGAAAAAAAATAAAAAAAAAGAGGTGGGCGTGATGCCCTTACTGGAGAGTCACTTTAGAGAGGAATATCTTTGCGTTCACCATTTTCTCTTGGGTTACCCCCTGAGAGCACGTCACAGACACCTTGATACTTGGCAGTGGCTTTAGAATCCCAAAGCCGATCCCCATGATCTTCTCAGTAAATGAGAAACTCGCGCCAGACGCAAGAGACGCATGGGTCCCTGAGAACGTGCGTTGTTTCACCCAGAGGCCATTTGTGATCTCCACGGTGTAGCTGATGTTGGTCGCCTCGCCGTCTCCGACGTTTGTCACGGTGACGTTGATGCCTTTACCGCCAGTGACATCAATGGTGAATGCTGGTTGGGGTGTCCCGGAGGGCACATGTTTAAACATGCCACCAGTGTTTTCGTCCGTCGCAAATGCGCCAGCCCAGCCTATCTTATTTTCGACAAAGTCACATGCCATTAACTGAATACCGGTTACCTCTTCGTAATCTGTCCAGGTATATCCTCCGTCGAGACTATAGGATGCTCCACTAAGCGCTTGATTCGCACCAGTGCTGATATACATGTTGGTAGTACCCGGAACATACGCTATATCGTAATCATATGCAGTTCCAGTATGGGTAATAGCATTCCAAGTGATTCCCCCATCGCTCGTGCTATACAGAGTGAAATCGCCAGTATCGGTACTATGTCCAATGATCCCATGGGTTGCATCTTTGAAAGCAATTTCATTAACACCTGGATTCAGACCGGGATCGCTTGGACTTATTCCGGTATTACCCGCATAGTAGGTGTGACCTTTATCTTGTGATATGTACAATTTTCCTTTGTTGGTTCCGAAAATGACGGTGCTGCCAAAGGCGTCATATACACCAGTCCATCCGCCTTCATCACTTTGGGCGGGAAGTCCAGGTCCCGAGTAGTTGGCTTGCGGTACTCGCGTCCAGGTTACACCACCATCGCTTGTGTAGTAATCCTCGAAGTAACTATCATTCGTATCACCGAGGACAACTCCTTCATTTTCATTAAAGAAAAATACATTGTTTGCAAAGGAAATCGGATAATGCCCCAATTGGGTCCAATGTGATCCTCCATCGGTGGTTTTGTATGGCCCGTCTGTTGCATCTTGACTGCCAACGTGATTATAAACCGCTACGTACGCCACTGTTCCATTCAGAGCACAAATATTGCCAAGACCATGGGTCGGATCAGAAGAGGTCGTAACATAGCTGGCTATCCAGTGATTACCACCATCGATGGTTCTTGTAAATTCGGTTGTCGGTACATCGGCACCAGAGCCATCACGCCCAATGCCCCATGCAATCGTAGCATTTACCGCATCTAAACATCGTATACCTTGTGCATAGGGGAGACCAGAGACTTGTTCTATCCATTCAGCGCTTGATACTAAGTGTTTCCCTTCATGTGTTGTCTTCATGAAGGAGGTTTTCTGTGTAATCGCTGCTCCTGGCATGACAAATGCCATGAGAAGAGCGATGATGACAACTGCCTCTAATGCATATGTTGCTTTTTTTATCGCTTTCATAAACTCACTCATAACGGATTAGGGGGATATCTTATTTAAATTTTTCGTATAAATATACATTAGAGATGATTAAAAATATGGTTTAAGGGGATTATTTCACTCCCTATGACGAGGATTTCGAGTTTGGAATTAGTTGCATTTACCTCAGTTGATATTCCTCAAGTGAGTTCAAATGTATCCAAGGAAGAAATCATGCAAAAGAGATACCGAAAATTCTCCTCCTGAAGGATTGGTGTAGAATGACGATATGAAAATTCTTAAACTGCCCATGCGATTGCGGGTACAGGGACTGCAATGAATGTGAAACTTATTGGATTTACGCCACATCCGGAACTCCTCCCTGCGATGGCTGCGACCCTGACACACAGCAAAATAAAACCCGAGGACCTTAACAAAACAAAGGAGAAAGAATTACGAGCGGTTCTTGAGCGCGTCATGAAACTCGGTCATACGAGCGTCCTTGAACATGCTTCTTTTACGTTTGCTATCAGTGATGTCAGCAGGTCGCTCACCCATCAGTTGGTCCGACATCGCATCGCGAGCTACTCCCAGCAGAGCCAGCGGTACGTGAACCTCACCGAGCCGGCCTACGTGATTCCTCCAAGCATCGTAAAAAATAAAAAAATGCGGAAAGCATATGAAGATACCATGCAGCTTATCTGGGATCAATACAATAAATTATTGGAGATCGGTATTCCTGCGGAAGATTCCCGGTATGTTCTTCCGAACGCGACGTGTACGAATATCATGGTAACGATGAATGCGCGTTCACTGCTGAATTTTTTCGAGCTTCGGTGTTGTCTGCATGCACAGTGGGAGATTCGCCAGTGTGCAAATCGGATGCTCAAGGAGGTTAAAAAGGTGGCTCCCATAATTTTTAAACAGGCGGGCCCCGCCTGTAAAACAAGGCTGGTGTGCCCTGAAAACAAGAAAAACTGTCCCCTGTATCCAAAGTGAGAGATCATGAAACGGCCGCAGGTGATCGTCAACTGTGCGATGTCCGCAGACGGAAAGATCGCGCTTCCCACAGGAAAACAAATCAGGATCTCATCTGTAGAAGACATTGCACGCATGTCTAAGCTCCGCAACGAGTGTGACGCAGTGCTTGTTGGTGTTGGGACGGTTCTTGCCGATGACCCAAAACTGACCGTGAAGGAAAAATACGTGAAAAATCCGCGACATCCGTTACGGGTTGTTCTTGATAGTAAAGGGAGAACACCGCCAGATTCCCTGGTTCTGAACGATACTGCGAAAACACTCATCGTTACTGCGAAAGGAAATGAGACGTCATTCGCAGGTCAGCATATTGAAGTCGTCGGTTGCACGGTTGATGAAAAGGGGCTGCTCGATATCTCCTGTACACTAGATCTCTTATATCAGCGAGGGATACGGAAGTTGCTCGTGGAAGGCGGTGGGACCGTGATATGGAGTTTCTTAAAAAGCGGAAAGGTTGATGATCTCTACGTGTTCATTGGGCCATGCATCATCGGGGGTATACATACGCCGACACTCGTGGGCGGTGAAGGGATTTCTCGGGAAGAAGAGGTTATTCATTTGAAACTTGTTGAGACGTGCCGGCTGGGATCGGGGCTGCTGATCCATTATCAACCACTATGAAGGCAATGATAAGCTAAAAGGTCTTTTTTTCCTATTTTTGAACGAAATGATTTTTATTATTTATATGTTTTCTAAGTTTGGCCAAATTTGTTAGGGGAATGTTTATTATTTAGGGAAAGCTTTAGGTAGCGTGGGGAAAATATGAAATTATTGCACGACGGAGGTATCACGAGAGATTTTATTTGCAGCCCTGGAGTAAAGTTAAGGGAAACGTTTGTCGTACTACAGGTACGCAAGAGGACTTTTTTGTTTAATGGTTTCCCATTCTTCCTCCTTCTCCTCATCCAATGGACGTCTGGTTTCCGACGTCCGTTCTTTCATGAACGAAATCTTAGGTCCAGGCGACTGCCGCTTCCCTAAATTTATAGAACTCGTGTTCCTCCCTTGTGCCATAATACGCATAGGAATTTTAATAAAGAGAAATGTACTCTATTTTCTTGGGGAAAAGACATTATGAGAGTGATAGCGGCATTCGTGGTATTCATTCTTTTATCAAGCGGTGTTGCGGTTATTGGCGAAAAAGAAGAAAACCAGACACCCACAAAATCACTGTCGTTTTCATTTCAAGAACCAATGCTGATCGATGATGGCGCATACGTCAAGGTGCTTATGGACGGTGCGCCCGCATGTCTCTACCAGGCAGGAAAACCGGTACTCCCTATGTACACGACGACGATCCAACTGCCATTTGGAACGCGGATCAGCAATGTCTCATTGCAACATCCTGAACAAGCGACACTCGCGCTTTCTAAAAAAATTACTCCCACGTCATACCCACTTATCATTGGCGCGGCGCGGGAGGATACCATATCCGTCATGGATGAAACCGTGTATGATTCAGCAGACATGTATCCTCAGCAGTGGATGCGGTATTCGACCGGCGGTGGGTTAAATGAACGAAATGAGCATACAACGTTTTTTACGCTGCAGGTATTTCCCGTCCGCTACAGTCCCCGCACTGATTCTCTCACGTATCTGCGAACAGGTACCGTGGTCATTACGTATGAACCGCCAACGCGTTCTCCATTCTCACCCGTAACAATTTTTGACCTTGTCATCATCACCCCTAAAGAGTTTCTCAATCCATTGCAACGTCTCGCAGCGCATAAAAATAACATTGGCGTGCGAACACAAATAGTGACCCTGGATCAAATCTATCGTGATTACCCTGGGGTTGACCAGCCAGAGCAAATTAAATATTTCATCAAAGATGCGATTGAAACCTGGGGATCCACGTACGTGTTACTTGTCGGGGGACTCAAGTCGCATATCGTGGGAAAACCACGAGATGACGTCAATAAAGGGGTGCGGGATTGGTATCTTCCAGTACGCTATTCGAACTTGTGGGATTACAGCACCACGTTTGATCCCGGGTTTATCAGCGATCTGTATTATGCGGATATCTATGATGGGCAAGGAGATTTTTGCAACTGGGACTCTTGCGGCGATGGTGTGTTCGGCGGCTGGTCAAACCCGTCGAACCCCGCCCCTCTTGACTATCCGACCGATCAGATTGATTTTTACCCAGATGTGAATCTCGGTCGACTCCCCTGCAGAAACGTCTTTGAGGTGTCTCTCATGGCGAATAAAATCATCGCGTATGAAACGAAACCGATAGACCCGTCATGGTTCCGTACGATGGTGGTTATTGGGGGAGACCCCTATGACGATACCGGGACCAACTACCTTGAAGGTGAACTCGTTGGCGAGAAAGCGCTTTCGTTCATGCCCGGATTTGAACCGAAAAAACTCTTTGCTTCCAACCAGGAGATAAACCCAGAGTTCACTCCACTCACGAAAAATATTATTCGAGAGATAAACGCGGGCTGCGGGTTCCTTTTCTTCGACGGTCATGGGAGTCCTGCGTGGTGGAACACCTTCTGGCCGGGACAATTTACTCACCTTATCACAAACGGCGGGTTATCGATCTATGAGGTCTCCCGCCTTCGCCATACCAATCAGCTTCCCATCTGCGTCATTGGCGGATGCCACTGCTGCCAGTTCAATGTGACGGTACTTGCGACCATGCTCGATCTACGGAATACGCATTCCATGTGGTCGAATGGACTCCCCATCTGGGAGTGTCTCGGCTGGGCGGTCACCCAAAAAAGAAACGGTGGCGCGATAGCGACAATCGGATCGACCGGAATCGGGTACGAAGCCAGTGGGGAGAACGGTGACTTGAACGGTGATCTTATCAACGATCCCGACTGTGTGGAAGCATTAGAGGGATTTCTCGAGACACAATTCTTCAGAGCATACGGCAGTCAAAACATCACAATCCTTGGGAACGCCTGGTGCACAGCGATTACCCAGTACCTGAATATCTACCCCGGGATGCAAAATCGCAGTGACGCGAAAACCATAGAACAATGGGTGCTTCTCGGAGACCCGAGTTTGAAGATAGGTGGATACACCCACGACGGTTATTCCTCGGGCATATAGTTCATTTTATGCAGCTTTGACGCATAGACGTACTTATATTTTTTCACTGCATCGGGGAACGTATTAATCATGTCCTTCATAATTTGATGGAATTCTTCAAGGCTATGGACATGGTACTCGAGTTCAAGGTCGGAGATGCCTACGGATTTATCGATTCGTACGAGATGGGGGTTGGTCTTGAGGTAGTTGATGATCTTACCCCGCTGTCGATAGTCCTTCAAGTCAATATCTGCTTTGAAGAATTGATACCCTAATTTTCCGAAATCGATATCGGTTCGGAATCCTTGAATCACCCCTTGTTTGATGAGTTTCTTGATCCGGTAGTTGACAACCGCAACAGTGGTGTTCAGTTTTTGAGCAAGTTCCTTTACAGGCATACGCGCTCTCGGTGCGATTAATCGGAGGAGCCTAAAATCCATGTCATCGATAACCGCCTGTGCTCCCCCGCCAGTGATTTCAAATTTCGTTCGATCGGATTTATTGACATCATCCAGGAGGAACGAGTTTCGATAGGAATAGAGCTGGATATATACCGAGAACTGTTGCTCGAGGAAGTAATCACGGAACCGTTTCAGCGTTTCCTCCCAAAATGAATAGAAATCATTGATGTTCTTGACCCACATAATCACCGCAAGATCAAAACGGCCCTCCGCGGAGATCGTCCACCAGTTCAGTTTTTGCCTAGTGAAATACTCGATGATTTCTTTTTCTTTCTCTTGCGTCATGTATTGATAGACAAGGTAGATACGAAAGCTGATGTACCCGAGTTTGAAGGCGTCGATAACGGTGTAGAATGTCTTGATGATGTCATTCTCAATGAGTTTATTGATCCGGTACGCCACCACGGTTTTTGACAGCCCGATCTTTTTCCCTATTTTTGCAAATGACTGCCGTGAATCCAAATCAAGCTGATACAGGATTTCACGATCTTTTGAATCAATTTTCACCATAATATTATGAACGTAATGATAATTTATTATAAAAAATTTTTTGCTTTGTCCTGAATTTATAAGTAATTTTTAAACAAAATATATGAAAATCGCTTGAGAAAAACGATGAGCCATCAATTCAAATAACGGGAATGCGACCCCTTTTCTCGCACTGAAAACGTATAAATAATATACCTTCATACCATGTTCGCACATGTGCGGTATTATCGGTATCATCGGGGATCAACCGGTTTCGAGACTTATCTACCATGGTCTCTTCTCTGTACAGCACCGCGGCCAATCCTCGGCAGGGATGCTCACCTACGATGGAAATATCCATGTGACCAAGGACGCTGGCCTCGTCCGCGATGTGTTTAATGAAGAGAAAAAAATCAACAAACCAGGGGCCGTCAGCATTGGCCATACACGGTATTCAACTGCGGGTATGGACGACATCGAATCGCTCAAGAAAAACGCACAACCAGAGTACCTCGTCAACCCCTTCTTAGCGGCGGTTCACAATGGGAACGTGTATAATTGTTCAGAAATGTCCTCGGTCACCCTAAGAAAACCTCGAACTGATTGTGACATTCAATGGCTTCTGTTGCCCATGGCAGATGAGCTGTACAAAAAAGAAATCACCCCTGAGACGATTTTTACTGCATGCGAAAACGTCATGAAAAAAGTCAAAGGCAGCTACTCAGTCCTCTACATTGCAGATTCCGGCGACCACCCATATCTCTTCGCGATGACAGACCCACGGAAAATCAGACCGCTTGTCCTCGGAAAATCAAACAGCATGTATTGCCTTGCATCAGAGACACGCGTGTTTAAAAAAATCAACTTCGAATACGTTAAAGACATCCCCGGCGGCTCCGTGGTCATTGTCGATAAAGACGGGAAAATCTACGAAAAACAACTCATCAAAAAACAAGAGTACCCCTGCATGTTTGAATACGTGTATTTCGCGAAACCCGATTCCCGTATCAACGGGCGGTCAATCCACGCGACGCGTGAAGATATCGGCCGGTTGCTTGCCCGTGAGCAGCCAGCGGATGCAGATATCGTCGTACCGGTCCCCGAATCAGGACGAAGATATGCGATTGGTTTCTCACGAGAATCAGGCATCCCGCTCGACGAAGGAATCATGAAGGATAAAGATGAACGGTCTTTCATCCAACAAACACAAGAAAGTAGGGATAAAATCGTTGAGGAAGGGTTATCATTCCTTCGCGCGGTCCTTGAGGACAAACGCGTCGTGCTCATTGACGATTCTATCGTCCGTGGAACAAATATACGGAAGATTGTCCGTGGAATCAAAAACGCTGGAGCGAAAGAAGTCCATGTGCGTATCGGCTGCCCACCGCTCATCGCTCCCTGTTACCTTGGTATCGATATGCGAAGCCGAAAAGAATTCATCGCACGGGATAACGAAGGAAACATTAAATCATGGAAACAAATTGCAGAAGAAATCGACGTGGATTCCCTTGGATACATCAGTATCGAAGGGCTGAAGGAAGCAATCGGGTTTGAAGTCTGCAAAGGGTGCATTGAATTTCCCACTGGGTACCCATCTGAGATGCAGCAGGATTTCAAGAAACTCTTTCAACATGATAAACGTGGGATGCGCGCGTACGAATGTATTTAGAGTCATCCTATGATTGAAATCACCACAGGAACATTAGAAGAACAAATCATTACCCTATTACAAAAAGCGTATCCTATCACGATTTCTGATCTTGTCCGCAAGCTCCATGTCCCAAGAGAACGCATTGAATGGGTGCTCCATAAATTTCAGGTGAAAGGAATTGTGAAACTTGAACCACTCCCCGATAAAACCTACATCAGGCTTCTGCGCAATGATTTCCGTTTCCTTGGAAGAAAACACCAAAGAAAAGTCATCACGCAGGAAAAAGAAGCTACAGAAGAATAAGAGGATGAGACAGGCATTATGTATTCCTAGCGGTGTACTCGAATGAAAAGAAAAAAAGATAAACCATGCACTGTTTTAGAGTGTTACTTCGCATCGTAGAAATTATTGCTTTGGATAGGTGAAGGGACAGCAATGGATACCGCAACAGTACATGTCAGAACCAATGGCAGTGAAATTCAGAATTCGAGGCCAGCAGGAAAACCAAAAATCGCGTATTTCTCCATGGAAATCGGGATCGATGAACATATCCCGACATACAGTGGCGGACTAGGGGTTCTTGCGGGTGACACCTTAAAATCATGCGCAGATCTGAACGTGCCGATCGTGGGACTCACCCTTCTTTCTGAAAAAGGATACTTCTATCAAGAAATAGACGTTGATGGAAACCAGATTGAACTCCCCTATAATTTCAATATCAATGATTACCTCAAGGTGCTCCCGACGAAAACCCATGTCACAATTGAAGGTAGAACAGTCGACATCCGCATATGGTACTATTCAGTGCTGGGGGCGCAAGGCTACATCGTCCCCGTGTTTTTCCTTGATACAAACCTTGAAGAAAATTCACCTTACGATAGAGAGATCACCAAGTATTTGTACGGGGGTGACGACCGGTATCGTCTCGCGCAAGAAATCGTGCTTGGCATCGGCGGTGTTCGCGCCATAGAAGCACTCGGCTATCGGACTATTGATAAGTACCATATGAACGAGGGGCACGCTGCCTTGGGCACTCTTGAACTGTACGATCAGTTAAAAGACGTGGAAAAAGTACGGGAACAGTGCGTCTTTACCACCCATACGCCGGTCGCTGCGGGACACGATCAATTTGACCTGCCGCTCGCGCGATCAATGATCGGAGAGATACTCCCTGAGTCTCTGCTCCATGAATTCACCTTTGAAAATAAGTTAAACATGACCAGGCTCGCCTTGTTCTTCAGTCACTATGTGAACGGGGTTGCAAAGAAACACGGGGAGGTGTCACGACTAATGTTTCCCGGGTATGCGATCGACTCTATCACCAATGGTGTCCATACGCCGACATGGGTCTGTGAACCTTTCCAGCGATTATTCGATAAATATCTCCAAGGATGGCACACTGACCCGTACATCCTCAGAGCAGCATTTTCCCTGGATAAGGCAGAGATCTGGGCTGCCCACATGGAAGCAAAGAAAAAACTGATTGATTTTGTCAACGGCCGCTACAATGTAGGGATGAACTACGATCATTTCACCATAGGGTTTGCCCGCAGACAGACAGCGTACAAACGACCGGAACTCCTCATATCTGATCCACAGCGGCTGACGAGTATCGCGGAAAAAGCAGGTCCCATCCAGATCATTTACGCGGGAAAGGCACACCCGAAGGACGGCACCGGGAAAGAATCAATCAAAAAAATTTTTGTAGCCATGAAAACAATCAATGGAAAAGTGAAAATTGCGTATATCCATAACTATGACATAGCGATCGGAAAACTCATGACCGCTGGTGTTGATCTGTGGCTGAACACTCCACGGCGGCCCCAGGAGGCGTCAGGGACTTCAGGGATGAAGGCGGCACACAACGGCGTTCCTCAGCTTAGCACCCTCGATGGCTGGTGGATTGAAGGTCGGGTTGAGAATATCACGGGCTGGGCAATCGGAACAAGAAAATCAAATGAACGGGAATCCGATGACGACAGCGATCGTGCTGACCTCTACAACAAGCTTGAAACCTGGATCATTCCGAAATTTTACAAAGACCGGGACAACTGGATCCGGACGATGCGCAGCTGCATTGCTATTAATGCATCATTTTTTAACACAAACCGGATGATCGAGCAGTATGTGCTAAACGCCTACTTCATCTAGGAGAAGAGTTTTGTATGGCGGCTGAATGTCTTCGATATCCTCTACCCAGGTTCGTAAGATTTCAGCGACACTCCATGCTTGCGTGATGCATCCCTGAGGGGAAAATGGCGGGTCGCTGTCAAAGATCTCATACAGAGAACCATCCCAATTCTCACCGAACACCTCAAACATGGGTTGGAGGAAATGGTGATAGGCGTATCGTCGCCAGGCTGGCTCATGGTGTTTTACCTTAACGAACGCTTTGATAAACGGTCCGAGCAGCCATGGCCAGACCGTCCCATTGTGGTACGCGAGATCCTTGTTATAGTCACCGAAATAGGTTCCCTTATACCGCGAATCCTGTGGCGAAAGGGTCCGCAGCCCGAAAATGGTCACCAGGTTTTTCAGCACGTCATCGACTATTTTTTCCCGGACCGGTTGTCCGATCATGGGGAAATCGAGGGACACAAGGAAGATTTGATTCGGCCGCATCGAAAGGTCCTTGTTGTCAATGACGTCGTACAACTGATCATATTGTGTCAAAAAACCCTCTTTGACTTTGGCGGCGAGCTGGTTGTACTCATCATGTTTTCCTAACAGCCTAGCAAGGGTACTCATTATCTTGAGTGCATTGTACCAGAGTGCTTGTATTTCCACTGCTTTTTTTGATCGTGGGGTCGGGTAGTACTCCCCGATTTTGACATCCATCCAGGTGAGGCCTGGTCCATGGCTGATGAGAAAATCATGGTCCATACGAATGTCAAAATCAGTACCGTTGGTGTATCCGTCGATTATGGACTGGAGGGTCGGCCAGAGCGTCTTTACAAGGGTAAGGTCGTTGGTATAGTTTAGATATTGATACACGCGGTCGACATACCACAACGCGGCATCGACAGTATTATACACCGGCTGTGAATTTCGCTCGAAGAACATGTTGGGGATTAACCCTTTTTTGCAGTACTTCCCGTAACTAAGAAGAATCTGTTTCGCATCCGTGAACCTCTTTGTGATGAGGGTGATCCCGGGGAGTGAAATGAGGGTGTCTCGCCCCCAATCACTGAACCAGTGGTACCCAGCGACGATGGATTTCTCGGTTCCTTTGCGAACGACAAACGTGCCAGCTGAGAGGACAAGCTTATCGAAGTCATGGGGAAGACCGGCGAGTGTGAGCAGGTGTTTTTTCCGCTGTATTTCTCTTTCATAGACCTTCGAAGGGTCACTCTCCAGCTCATTTTCGACGGTCAATACAAGATAGTACTCACTCGGACGGGTTATGGTTTTTTGGAATTCACCGATATGGAAGTTATGATCTCGCCAGGAATCACGTCGCTCTCGGTCTTTTTTATAATACAATTCCTCCCAGTAACCATCGGCAACATATCGCGCATCCTTGAGAATGATTGTTATTTTTTTATCGATGTTACTTGGAATGACTACGGCACCATGCTCGATTTCTTGCTGTGAGAATGCGACGTGCTTAGGGGATGTCGTATCATAAAAATGACGGGAATTTATCGTGGGTATGTGTGAGACAGTCAGTGGTTTATCCGTGTGAATCGTGTATTTGATGATTGTCGTATTTTTCCCATAGTCCATGAAAAATGTTTTTTTGACACTGACTCCTTTTATGGTGTAGGAGAGAGACGGGAAGAAACCGAAGGTGAATGTTCCCTTATAGTCTCGCCGGGAGTAAACGTGATTATTTATGTGTATTTCATCGGCGATATTAGAGACAAACATCCATCGTTTTGTCGGTGGCTCTAAACTGGCAACGAGCAGCCCATGGAATTTGCTAGTCGTCTCATGAGAATGGGTAAGCGATGCGTAGCTCCCGAGACCGTTGGTGACAATCCATTCTCGCACAGGTGCCTCCTCACGGCAGTGTATGGGATTTTAGTGAAAAAACTTATCGTAAAAATTCTTCGTAAATGGCAAGGGTTCGTTGCATGACTGCATCCCAGCTGAATTCTTCGAGTACCCGTTGTCGTCCGTTTTTCCCCCATTGGGCGCCTTTGTCTGGCAATTGCATTACCTGGATGATCCCCCAGGCGATATCTTTAGGGTCAAATGGATTTATGTGAATACCGCATCGCTTATCACCATTCGGGATGACTTGTTCTCTCATGCCGTTGGTGCCACGTGCGCCGACAACGACAGGTTTTGCCATGGACATTGCCTCGGTGCAGACGATCCCAAACGGTTCATACAATGACGGGAGTACAACGATATCTGATGCCGCGTAATACTGAATTCTTTCCTGCTCGCTCACAAATTCCGTTCGAATCATTACTTTGTCACGTAGCCCGAGATTATCAACGAGTGACCACAGTTCCTTATCCATATCCCCCACGCCAAGGATGATGAGTTTTGTGTGGGGGAATTCTTTGAGAACCATGGGCATTGCCCGCACAAGCTTATCGGCACCTTTCACAGTTACGAGGCGCCCGATGAAGAATAATAGTGTCTCGTCATCCTGGATACCGTATCGCCGTCGGATAGTTTTACGGTCCTCGGGTGTTATCGTGGCAGGGTCATATTTCACAGGGTCAACACCGTTCCAACATGGTCGTATTTTATCCTGGGGAAACCCGAGCTTCAAAAGCTCGTCACCCATGGCGTTGGACACCGTGATAATACAATCCGCGGTTTGACCGCCTTCATATTCGATATCCTTTATCGTATGAGATCCACGTCCTATTGATCTGCCAACCTCGGTTGAATGGACATGGAATACCAAGGGGATGTCGAGCTCCTTTTTCACAACCATGCCACCCATGATCCCAAGCCAGTCATGCGCATCGATAATGTCGAATGTACGACCGTTTTTTCGAACGAGCAGGTTCACAAGCTGCGATGCTGATATGATGTTGTAGCTTAGCACGTCAGCAAAAAATTTAAAGTACGGACCCCAGGAGCGTAGCTCATGATCAGCGCAGAGGTAAAATGCTTTGCTCAGATCCAGTGTCTTCGGCCGGTAGACTTCGACGCCGTTAAGACGATCAGAGGTCGCAAGTGCATTATCTCTATTCAGCGTAAAGACCGTGACCTCATGACCGGCTTCCGCTTGTTTTTTTGAGATTTCCGTTGTAAAGGTTCCTAGCCCACCGTAGACAACAGGTGGATACTCCCAGGAAAAATGTACGATCTTCATAGAACTCTGGGTCTCCTCACCGTGATTCTGCTTTTTCCTTTAAATCCTGCAGGATGTTCATGTAGTTAATAAACCCATCGTACGGGACATCGTACGGGCTGAAGTACGCATGAACGTCTCCGTCTTCAAACCCTTTTGTTGAAATATAATACAAATGGTCCGATGTCTGTAGCAGTCTCCAAATGTACAGCAGGTCCTGGTCTCCTTTTCGTTTCAGTTTCCTGCCGATATCTTTGAGCTCGTTGAAACAGGCGATCTGCATGTTGTTTCCAAGCCACGTGGACACATTCCTATCCTCGTCCGCCCAGGAGATCGCCCAGGGGACATCGATATCACCGACCGGATTGTACCGCTCCACTGCTTCGCTGACCGTCGCGAAATCAAGGTTATCATGGTTGAACACTTCCCCGGGGAGATGCCGCAGGAAATCAAAAATACCGGTATCAGCCCATTGATGCTCACCGAAGGTCTCGTAATCCATGAACAGGTTAATGACGTCCCCGAACGAGTTGGACATCCAGTTCGCGTACTTATCAGCAGTCAGGGGAAAACCAGGCCAGTTGCGCGCGGAGAATCGGAACCCGACATCATCGCTGAGCTTATAGTTTCGCAACAGCACTTTGAGGTTCGCGTTCATGGGTTTGTACACAAAGTTCGGTGAACGCCACCCAAGGATTTTTTCTGCTCCTTCAGTAATGATCCCTTTGTAGCCCAAGTCAGCGATTTTGCCCGCGATCCGGTTGTCATAAATCGCCTCGGTGTTTCTGAATACCTTCGGTTTATAGTTGAAAAGCCGTTTAATCATCTGGCGGTGCATCATGACTTGATCTTCAAATTCGTCCATGTCATCATACAGTGACGACAGCGAATGGAAATACGTTTCCTCAATCAAGTCGACCGCACCGGTTTTAAACAGCTCCTTGAAGCTGTCAAGGACCTCAGGGAGATACCGTTCACAGTATTCAACGAATGTTCCGGTAAGACTAAAGGAAATCCTGAATTTCCCGTCATGCTCACGGATCAGATCAAGCAGTAAGTTATTCGTGGGAAGGTAGCATTTGCTTGCGACTTTCTCAAAAATTTTGCGATTCAGCTGATGATTAAAATACGTCGTCTCTGTATCTTTATTATGCCCAATATTAAACACAGAGAAATGATTGAGTCGCACCGGTTGGTGCACTTCAAAGTAGAAACAAATTGACGGCATTTTACGTGAGACCCCTGTAGACCTCAAGCGTCCTTTCCGCGACGCGGTCCCAGGTAAATAATTGCACTTCCCTTTTTGAACTTTGCCTCATGGCGTCATGCAGGGTCTTATACCGAAGTAGCGCGATTATTTTGTTTGCCATCTCATCCGTATCCCAAAAATCCACCTTGAAACAGTTCTTCAGTATCTCGGAGACACCCGCGCTTTTTGACACGATCGTCGGTGTTCCTGCGGAGATCGCCTCAAGAGCCGTTATCCCAAATGGTTCGCTCACTGACGGCATGACATAGATACTGGAGATCTTATAGATATGACGGACCTCTTCCTCAGTCAGTTTCCCCGTAAAAATCACTTTATTTGAAATACCAAGATGCACCGCTTGATCGATCAACTTCGGCAGCATATCCCCTTGCCCTGCAACCACAAATCGTGCATCTTCATAGTCAAGGACTTTCCGTGCGGCTTTCAAGAAAAACTCGGGTCCTTTTTGGATCGTTAGCCTACCAAGGAAGAGGACGAGGTTGCGTTTTTCTCCTTCGCCGATCGGGTACACCGCATTATGAACCACCGTGATCTTGTCAGGATGAATCCCGTATTTTTCCACAATTACTTTTTTTGTAAATTCACTGACCGCGATGATACGATCCGCTTTCTGCATCCCTTCTTTTTCGATGTCGATGAACCATTGATTTGGATACAGCCAGCCTGCACGATCATACTCAGTAGAATGGACAGTGAGGACGAGAGGGATGCCTAGTTTTTCTTTCAGTGCCACGGCTGCCTTCATGGTGAGCCAATCATGGCAATGGATCATATCGTACTTCCCTTTGACTCGCTGCATTAACAGATCGTTATAGCGATAGACCGCATCGAAAAATTTCCCGCCTAGTGCCTTATCATCTGGCCGGTCGTACGGATATACCTCGGCTTCTCCGACTTCGATGATGTTAATATTCTTGTTATCACTCGTGACTTTCTGTCGTAACTTCGGCATGTAGAAGTCTATCTGAACATCCTTATCGGCAAGACCATGGGTCAACCCATAGCAATGGGTCCCTAAGCCTCCCACCTTAAAAGGAGGGTATTCCCAGCCGATCATCGCGATTTTCATTGTTCTGCTTCCTCACCAATGGCACATTGTATATACAGAGAGAATAATCTACTCCCAAATACTTTCCTCTTTCACCGAAAGCATATTATAATTGGAATTTTTTATTCTATCTTTCGAGTTTTTAACCGTAAAACCTACCTCTAAGTTATAAGCTTTTCGTTTTTTTTAGAGCATTTTTTCACACATGCACTAACGAGTGTACCTCCAGAGTCCCGTGAGACTTTAATAATTTGTAAATAAAAAGAGTATCTCTTTTCTAAATATAATAGTATCTGAAAAAAAAATTATGGCACATCAGCAGATAATGATATGGTTGTCGCTGTCACCCAACACATTCCGAATGGGTGTTGGGTGTGGTGACACAGCATCCTCCACAGTAAGCAGCAGCGGGAGAACGCTGCAACGCTTCTTGCGACAGTTGTATGATACCGAGGTTATCTTGTCGTTCATCTCTTGACATAACGTCTGATTGATCGGACAGGGACCCTAATCGATATCAACTGTCACCTTGAACTTGCTTCTCCAATCATGGTATCATGGAGATCTTCGTATCAAGGATAACATAAATATACGAGCGATGATTAATTAAGGTTTCGCCCTTTTTTATCGGAATTTATTGATTTCGCTACGCACCGATTCTGCTTTCATCCGGGATTGTTCCGCGAAATCTTCTTTTTCACTTGCGAAAATAATTTCACGTGAGGAGTTGATGATCGCCAGCTCTTTCTTTGAATTCGTGCCGTTCATCACTGTTTTTCCAACATCTCCTCCTTGTTTGCCAACACCGGGAATAAGGATAGGAATCGACTCCCCAAGAATGGATCGGACCATCTCGAGTTCCTCAGGGTAGGTCGCGCCAACCACCGCGCCACAGTTCTCATTGGTGTTCCATTCCTGTATTTTCCTCGCAACGATTTGGTACAGGGGTGTTGAAGACACGGCTAAATCCTGGAAGTCACGCGCAGAGGGATTCGATGTTCGACATAAAATAAAACTGCATTTATCTTTATACGATAAAAACGGGGCGACGCCATCTTTTCCAAGATACGGATTGACGGTCACCGCGTCCGCCTTCAACGTCTCAAATAACGACTGGGCGTATTTCTGCGCGGTGTTTCCGATGTCGTTACGTTTCCCATCTAATATAATGAAAATATTATGAGGGATGTATTGCATAGTTTTTTCAAGCGCCTCGAGACCTCTGATCCCGACCGCTTCATAAAACGCCATATTCAATTTATATGCACACACCAAGTCTTTCGTCGCGTCAATAATTGCTTTGTTGAAATCAAACACAGGATTTTTATGCGTTTCCAGGAGGAATTTTGGTATTTTCTCCACGTCCGTATCAAGACCAACGCAGAGCAAACTATTGTTTGTGTGGGTGACATTCAGCAATTTTTCTCTCCAGTTCATGCGATACCCAAGCGACATCAAATTCCATCTATAAAAACTAGCCTTTTCGTTACCTATTTAACGTCATGCGAAATACAACACCTCAGATGAAGATTATCTACGGGGTCTGCTCCTGGGGTCTTGGTCATGCGACCCGATCATTACCTGTGGTCCGAAAACTTGTCAGCGAACACAACGATGTTACCGTGATATCAAACGGGAGATCCCTTGATGTTTTACGAAAGGAACTCGGGGACACGGCCCACTATGCCGACATCCCTGATTATCCGATGCTTGTATCTGAGAACACCAGGCAGTTTCTCGCAAAAAGCATGGTGTACTGGCCGGTTTTCATCAAACGTATCGAAGACGGGCTTGCGCAGCTGCAGAAAATCCTTGAAAAGTCGCACTATGACTGTATTTTTTCAGATGCCAGGTACGACATGTACAGCAAAAAAATCCCGTCATTGTTCATGTCTCATCAGATGCGGATCATGAACCCGCTGCGTATTAAGACGTTGGAACGGAGCATGGAACGGTTCAACCTGTTCTTTTTCAAACGATTCGTCGGGGTTCTCGTACCTGACTACAAAGATAAGAATCTTTCAGGCGAACTGTCTCATAATTTACGAAAAATCGACGAGGATGCGATCCATTACGTTGGTGTACTTTCCGATTTTACGAGACGACCGATGAAGAAAGACATCGATTATCTGATCTCGATATCCGGGCCTGAGCCCCAGCGAAGCATCCTTGAAGAAAAGCTCCTGGCACAGGCACAAGACCTCGAAGGAACCATTGTCGTGACCCTCGGGAAGGCAGAGAAATACTCGGTGGTGAAAAAAAAGCACTGCACGATGTACTCATTTGTCACGAAGGATCTGCGGGAGGAACTGTTGAATCGAGCAAAACTTGTCGTGTCCCGCTCTGGGTACTCCACGATCATGGATGTCGCGGTCATCGGCACAAAAGCATTGTTAATCCCGACCCCAGGTCAGATTGAGCAAGAGTACCTCTCTAAGTATCACAATAGTCTCGGGACGTTCTATTCCGTGACACAAGACGCGGTATCCCTCAAATCGGATGTTCCCCGGGCAAAAGAAAAAACCGGCATTACCCGCGAGTGCGATGTGAAAAAAACCGTTGAAAACATCATGCAAATCATAACCACCACGACAAATTCTTCACCATAATGACTTTAAATAGATTGTTGATTATACGCGTGGTGAGAGGACCTCCCCTGTATGATTGGAAAGGTAAAAACATTCTGTAAATCATGGTACTTCTGGCTGATTGTTGTTACAGCACTTGCTATCGGGGTTCGGTCTATTCCCGCATGGACCAACGCCGCTTGGGGTGGTGATTTCGGGATTTATTACGGGCTGACATCACGAATGATAGAAAGCCAGCAGCTTATCATCCCGTACAACGGATGGGGTGGGATGTATAATTTCTTCCCGGTACTCTACGTCATCTCCGCCATGAGCCATTGGATCACCGGGTTAAATCTCCTTTGGGTGATGCCGAAGGTTGCACCAATCGTCGGCGGGCTCACGGTCTTCGTGTTTTATTTCATCGTCTACGAGTTGACAAAACGACGTGACCTCGCGCTTCTCTCATCGGCATTTCTCGCGGTGATCCCGTTCCATGTCTACCAGACAAGTCATGCCGCACCCTTGACCGTCGGCCATTTCTTCATGATGCTGTCAATCCTCCTCTATCTCAAGTACGCGCAGAATAAAAAATACCTCATGCCGCTTTTGATTTCAACGGCATTATTAATCATGTCCCATCATCTGACCACCTATTTCTTCCTGATAAGCCTCTTTTTCATTGTTGCGGTCAAAAGCCTTCACACAGACCTGAAGCAGCTACGCCGGGAAATCGCGTACGCGACCGTCGCATCTGCGCTAGCGTTTGCGTACTGGATGTTCGTCGCAACCCCAGTATTCACTCTCTTCATGGGGAAAGGGACCCCATTGTCGTCGTCTCTTGTTATCCTGTGTTTTTACGCGCTGTTCTACGGAACACTTTTTGGAATTGCTGCGGTAAAAAAATATCACTCCACATGGCCAGCACGGGTTCGTGGGCTCATGGCATTTGATCAATCCCGTTCACCTAAACGCGCCCTTTGGTATTTTTCCCTCGGGGTCATGGTGCTCTTCTCTATCGAACTAGTGTTTCTCTTTGTCAATTTCCCGGTGAGCGGGATGCGCATGAAACCGCTTTCCGTTCTCTATTCGATACCCATCGTGTTGTTCGTGGGTTTTGTATGTATGGGCCTTGAATATATACGACATCTGGAAAACCGCTGGTTTTTCCAGGCCTGGCTGTGCGCGATTCTCACCTCCTTTTTATATTCGCTTTTCACCGTGAATAGCACGCTATTCCCTGACCGTCATGTCGAGTATTTATCGATCCCGGCGTGCGTATTCGCTGCGGTCGGGGTGCTGTACCTCTTCAAAGAAAAACGGCCTCATATGTCGTTTTCCCTCGCCAAACAACTGCCGTCGCCATACATCCAAGGGGTCTTTGCGTTCGTGGTGGTTGTTCTTGTTATTTCAAACGCGGTTGCGGTGTACCCCGTGTATAACTCCTTGGACTGGATGGACGAAAGCATCCCTGATTCAACGGTGAACGCCATGCAGTGGATACAAGACCATTGTGATGCGAATACAGCGGTGGTCGCAACAGATCTTCGCCTGTCAAAAATGCTCTGGGCAGACAGAATCAACGCGACGTACGAAGGGACAAATCACACGTGGACGTGTGAGGCGTGGCAGGACTGTATCGCTGAGTTCGGTCCCATGGATAACCATAGTCGCGTGACGCATGTGCTCATCGATGATGTGATGCGTGACACCTCAGTGAATGTGCGGGTGCTATGGAGTACGTACATGACCAACGAGTCATATCAGAAATTCACTGTGGAACCGTTCGAGCTTGTGTACCGTAATGCAACCGTGAATCAAAACGGTGAGGAGGCTCACTGGGCCGAGGTCTATCAGGTGAACTGGTCGTTCATCGACCATCATCTCACTGGCGAGTAGTACTTCCCACTGTTTTTGTAAGGACCGTCTGGTACACCTGCTCATACTGAGATCCGATGTAGCTCATCGAATGTTTTTTCGCAAGTTGCAGGCTTTTTTTCCGCATGGTGTCCCTGAGTTTCTTATCTGATAAAAGAGTAATAATGTGCGTGGCGAGCTGGTCACTGTTTTTCGGTTCGAAGAGCAACCCGTTGTCGTTACTGACCAGTTCAGGGACCGCTCCTTTATTGACGACAATGGGCGGCACCCCGGAGGCAATCGCTTCAAGGGTTACAATGCTTTGCAACTCTGACTCTGCAGGCATGACAAAGAGGTCCGCGAGCGCGTAGATGTTCGGGTAGTCCGCCCAGTCGAGGAATTCAATGAACGTGGTGTGATCGGAGACATGGAGGTCTTTGGTCAATTTCATCAGGTCTGGTTTCAGGCCGCCTGAGCCACAGAAGAGGAAATGCGCGTCAATGTACTTGAGAACGGTTGGGATTGCCCGTATGAGGACGTCCACATTTTTTTCCTGGTTCATTCTCCCGCTGTATAGCACAAGTGGTTTTGCATGGAGTTTGAGTCGCTCTAGGAGGTATTCCCCCTTGTTTTTTGGGGTGAACAGAGTGGTGTCCACGCCATTTGAAATGGGAGTAATTGGAGCATGCAGTCCTCGTTCTGTGTACATAGTTGCCCCGGTCTGCGTGGGGACGGTCGTCCAGTCTACGCGGTTGTAGAAGTAGATGAGGTATCGCCAGGTGTACTTCACCATGGTGTTGTACCAGGCGGTGTTGAAGAACGGGGCGAGTATGTTTTCTGGGAGGATATGGATGGAGCCGACGATTGGGATGCGCCCTTTTTTCGCCAAAATCATTGTGCAGATGCTGATTGGGTACGGCGAGCAGACGTTGATGATATCTGGTTTGAACTCGTCGATGATTTTTTTCACATACAAAAGCGGGAATGGCGCCACATGGTATTTGTTGTTCATGTAGAAGGGAAGGACGAACGCCCGCGGGCGGTAAATCGTGGACCCATTGTCTTGGTCGATCGTGTTTGAAAAGGAGAAGCTTGGTGCGATGACGCGGACATCGTGATCTCTGTTGATGAGGGCATGGACGATGCGGTGTTGCGCGACAGCCCCGCCGTCGATGATCGGGTAATACGATTCCGTGGTGAAGAGGATGTTCATAGAAACTATTCTGTGTAACTCTAAATCGCTACATAAGAGTTACCCCACAATACGCTTATTTGAGGAGGTACGGGCTGAGCGAGGAGTAGAGTGATCGCGGTGAGGCAAAGACGTCGGTGGCGAAGTACTGGTACCAGCCGCAGCTGCGCGAGCAGGCGTTCATGGTGCGCCGCGCGCGCCGCGCCTCTGGTGTTTTGAGGAATGTCATGAACGAGCCTTGCGTGAAATTATAAAGATGTGTGCCGACGGTGCGGCAGGGGTAGAAAAGGCCGCCGTCCGAGTCGATGATGACCGAGGAGGTGGAGCAGCCATGCGTTTTGTTGATGTTGTCCAGGAACCCTTTCGGGGTGGTGACCGTGTTCGGGTATTTCTTTTTCAACCTAAGGAGTTCATCGCGGAACTGTTCCGGGTCCGGGTAGTAATCATCGGTGCCGTCGAGATGGCAGGCCGGCATTACGACCGTCCGGGCGTTCACCTCGTAGACCCGTTTGATTTTTTCTTCTAGCGCAGGAAGCGTTTCTTTCGTGACGACGATCTGGATGCAGATCTCAGGTCCGTAGCGTTGGAATTCAGGAAACCTGTCGAAGAACTCAAGGTTCCCATGGCCTTCATCGATGCTGATGTGAAGGTAGTCGATGTGTTTTCCGTATTCGGTCATGGGCCGTTTATCTAACAGATGCCCGTTGGTGGTGAAGAACAGATAGAATGGTTTCTGGGAAGCGTACTTGAGGATCTCCCCAAGGTCCTTTCGAATGAGCGGGTCGCCGCCTTCTAGGCTGAGGACGATGATGCTTGATTGTGCGATGTTATCGATGACTTTAAAGACGTCTTTTGTTGGGAGGTCCGGTGTTTTTTCTTTCCAGACGTTGCAGAAGTTGCATTTCAGGCTGCAGATGTGGGTGACTTTGAAGGACGCGTAGAACGGGTAGATGGTTTCCCGCGCGAGGTAATTTGTTGCGGCATATCGCATGGTTTGCAGGTATTTCCCTAGTGGAAGTTTCTTCATAATGTCCCAAAACGGAAGGGAGTAATCGCTCCGGGAACATAAGGCTTTTTGTTACGTAAGTTAGGAAAATTCCAAGAGATGAACAGCTTTCAGAAATTAGACACCAGGCGTCAGATTTAAAAATAAGGAGAGTATACAGCCTTCCCTATGAGAAAAGCTGAACGATGCGTTTCATGCGGAAGAGGATTACTTGAACAAGGGTCGACAACGTTTCTTTGTCCGACGTGTGAGACCGTGATTGGACGGTGTGCGAACTGCAGGGAACAAAGCGTCGTGTACGTATGTCCGAAATGCGGTTTTCGAGGACCATAACTCGGAGGTTGTAGGAATGGGGGAAGTTATTGCATTGATTCGTCTGATGCCCGGTGGCGTGATCACCGATAAAGATATGGATGCGATTTCCGAGGAGGTGAAAAAAGCCGTTCAAAAACCAGCGCGGCTTGGACGCGTTGAAGTAAAGGAGATCGCGTTCGGCCTTCGTGGTCTTGATGTGACCGTCGCGGTCCCTGATACCGCGGGCGGACTCGATCCTATCGTTTCGAAACTTGAGAAAATCAAGAACGTCGACAGCGTCGAGGTCGTTGACGTCGGAAGAATCTAAGCTGCTTTTCCTGATGCTGTTTTTAGGTACTCACGATAGGTTTCCATGGTTTGTCGTCCGATTTCTGTGGGGTAGTAGATCGGGTACGCGGAGTTCATGGTGTCTCCTTCGATGAGTTCCGCCTCGTACATTTTATTGATATGCCAGCGCACCACATGGTGGTTGATGTTCAGGGCATGGGCGATTTCAAGCAGGTGCTTCCCCGGGTGGTCCGTGAGATACAGCATGATGTCCCGCGCGTTCTTGTTCCGCAGGATTGATTCCGAGATCGCACGTTGTTTTGCCTCCATGCCTCCTTCGACGAGGTAGTAGACTTTTTTCCCGCCGATGCTTCTGCTTCTGACGAGGTTGGTCTGCTCTAGTTTTCTGAGGTGCCAGGCAGCGTTGCTTGGCTTGAGGTCCAGCTCTCGTGCGATCTCCCGGAGGTGGCTTCCTGGGTATTCGTCGATGTAGTCGTACAGGTGTTTCCGTATTTCTGTGTCGAGCACGTTTTCCGGGGTGACGTACTTCACGCCGCCCATAAGAAAGAAAAACGCAAGGATCAGGGCCACGACGGTGATGATGACCGCAAGGGTCGTGGTGTTGAAGTCTACTTGTTGGAGGTTTGGTGCGGCGGTACTGTGACCGACCGCAATCAGAAAAAAAAGACCTAGCATGAACACTAATGTATTGAGGAAGCGCATTGTTGTTCCCATCCTTTTTTGCATCCCTGCAAGGATTTGAAATCGCGACGACGCTTAAATACCTTGCTTTGAACGACGGGTGAAGGGGAGGATTTGGTACTCTTCTTTGGTGTTACAAAGATTTATATAACAATATACTCTTTATAAGATATACAGGGAAGAAAACATATGCAAACAAAATCTAAATTGAGGAAAGGATTGGCGGTTGGAATCATTCTTCTTTTCGTTGGAATGAGTATTATTCCATCTAATGCGCAAAATATAGAGAACACATCCTTGCCAACATCCAGAGGTCATTGGTTGTACGTTGGAGGTAATGGCCCAGGGAACTATACGAGAATTCAGGATGCCATCGATAATTCAAGTGATGGTGATACCGTGTTTGTCTACGATGATTCATCACCGTATTTTGAGCTACTCTACATTAATTTGTCAATATATCTAATTGGTGAAAATAAGGAGACTACCATCATCAATGGAATCAATAACACACCTCCTTATGGTATTATTAACATCCATACGGACGGAGTCTATATTAGTGGTTTCACAATCCAAAATTCTGGTTGGGATGGAGTTTTTTTAAACCAGTCAACTTCCAACGTCATTACAAATAATATTTTTAGAAATAATCATTACGGAGGGGTTTCTTCAGTTCGGAGTGCCAGAAATACCATATCGTATAACACATTTAAAAATAATTTTTATGGCATCCAATTAGGTTCGAGGACCGATGATACAATCGTTTCAAATAATTATATCTCAAATAATGCGGGAGGTATTTGGACTGGGGAATATTTTACAGCGACGAGAAGGAATCACATTGTCAATAATACAATAGAAAACAATGGTGAGGGAATACTATTATTCACTAATGACGAAATAATCGAATCCAATAATATTTCAAAAAATTATCGAGGTATAGACGCTGACCATACGACAGGTAATCTAATTATAAAAAACACGATTGAACGCAATAGAGTAGGTTTATTTTTTAATCAAGGAGGTAATAATATTATTAAAAACAATAATATTCGGTTCAACCATCGTGGAATATTGTTATTGATATCTTCTCAAAATGAAATTATTTCGAATAATTTTATATTAAATTTTAAAAATGCTGGAGGTTTTGAAAGTACAAATACGTGGGACCAAAATTATTGGAATAGACCAAGATTATTACCTGTACCAATAATTATATGGAGACTATATTGGATTATTCCACCAAGTTATTATCATATAGGATTGGCTGTACCATATCCTAAACCAGAGTTTGATTCGTATCCAGCAATATTACCTAATTAATATGCTACGACGATATGAAAATCAAGAATAGCTGAAAAGAGAAAGTATGAAATTCTCAATGCAGATTTAGCAGCAGCATGAAAAAACAGTTCGCGATCATTGGAATTCTAATTCTGCTCATTATTAGTCTGAGTGGGTGCACCCAATCAACAAGTGAGAAAAACAGATTTGTCGGAACCTGGGTCTCACAAGTGAAAACAAATCCCATGGACTCGAGCAACTATACCGATACGGTCACCTTCTTAGCAAACGGGTCGTACGCAACAACATCCCTAGGTATCGGCCATATCCCAGGCAGATGGGACCTGCAAAACGGAAAACTGCTCATCGATACGTACTATCCAGGGACGTACCAATATTCGTTCTCCCGCAATGATACCGTACTCACCCTCATCTCAGTCTCCGGCGGAGACATCGAAACCCTCACAAAACAGTAAGAAAAAAAATCTTATTTGTGCGTGAAGATGCCGACGAGCCCTTCTTTCTGTTTCTCAAGCCTCACAAACCCAACCCGTTCAAACTGCACGATTTCACCGTCATGCAATGTTGATACGGCTTTCTCCGCGTACCCATGCAGCTCATGGAGGCTATCAGGGTTATAGGTGTCGTTGATGAAAATAAGCCTTGGGACGATGACCTTGAGGGGTATATGGTCGTCCGTGACCCACTGAATTTTCGCGGTTTCCGAAATAAGCTCTTCGCCTGCGTACGCCCCGGTCATTGGCTCCCCAGTTTTCGTGACCTTCACATTGTACAGCCCTTTCAATCGGAACACGTCGCCTGTCTTCATTTTCCGCGCGTCTTCATGAGGAATATAAAACGTCGAGTTCGTATGAACAGTGCGCTCGCCCATAGACGCATCAGGATGCAACTGGAGCTTCACGGTTTTCTTCGGCGCATCATCGACAGTTAGTTGCACGGGATTTGGAACGTAGTAGTACCGCTTCACCAGCGGATCAAGGTACTTCCGGTTCACGGATTCAACCAGGCTGAAATCAACCACGGATTCCACCTTGGAAAACCCCTGTTGCAGGACAAATTGTTTGATCGCCTCAGGGACGATCCCGCGCCTCTTCAGTCCGCGTAACGTTGGCAGACGCACGTCATCAAATCCGGACACCAGTCCCTTTTCAATAAGCGGTTTAATTTTGCGCTTCGACACCGGCATCCCCTCAATGGAAAGCCTTGAGAACTCCATCAAATGCGGCTGACGTAACTGTAGTAAACTGAGAATCCGGAAATACACCGGGTCGCGCAACTCGTACTCCTTGGTACGGAACGGATGCGTCACCCCACTCAGGCTGTCCTCCACTGCACCCGCGAAATCATACGTCGGCCACATATGGTACTTATCGCCGGTCAGCGGATGCGGTTGTTCGATCATCCGAAACAAGGTCGGGTCTCGCATCGCGGTGTTCTCGCTTGCCATATCGCCACGCAAACGAAGGATACCGCCAACCTCAGGGGCAGCAAGCATCTCCCGCCATAGGTCCAATGCACTCTCACCAGTATGATCCTTGCGGCAGGCGCATGCCTTTGACGTGAACCGCCCTTCCTTGATCACCTCCGAGGTGCACTGGCACAGGTAGGCGTCACCCTGGCGGATCAACTGCTCCGCGAGCCGATAGTGTGTCTCCAAATTATCAGAAGTGTGGTACTCCTTATCCCATTCAATCCCTAACCACCGCAGGTCTTCTTTCTGCGCCTCGTAAAACTCCAACTGCGCGTTCTCCGGGTTCGTGTCATCAAACCGTAAAAAGAACTTCCCGTTGTACAACCGGGCGTACTCGCAATCGATCACCGCTGCCTTCGCATGGCCGATATGCAGGTACCCGTTCGGCTCCGGCGGAAATCGCGTCACCACCTTTCCTTTCTCCGCAAACGGTAGATCAGGAAGGGAGAAATCACGCTCCTTCTTCTCCTTTTGCAACAGCTCAGGGGCGAGTGCCTCAAGCTCCGCTGTCTGCTGCTCCAAAGAGAGACTATTGACCTGTTGAACGACAGAACTGACGATGGGTATGATCTGTGAGGGCGTGATACCGTCTTTTTTTAACGCGGCGATGACCTTTCCTGCGACCGCGTTTTCATTTGCCTTGCCATGAAATTGAACCGCATTCTGCAGGGCGAACTTCCGTGCTTCACGCTGGATTTCCTCCGTCGACATAGTTATTTTTCCCTGTGAATCGAATAATCAACCAGATCCCTGAGGAGTTGTTTCGCCTCTGAATCACGAAGTGCGATGAGCGCGTCTTTCGCCTGGATGCCGCAGTGCAATGCCTGCTCCCGTGCGTACTCGACTGACCCGAGATCCTGAAAGCAATTGAACACTTTTTTTATGTCAGCATCGGATGCGTTGCGGTTCCCGAAGATATCGTCCAATACTTTTTTCCGCTTCCCGGTTGCATGGGACAACGAATGGACCGCGATCATGGTTTTCTTCCCGTTTCTGATGTCATTGCCGATGTCCTTGCCCAGGGTCTGTTCATCGCTGCTCATGTCCAGGTAGTCATCCCAGATCTGGAAGGCGAGCCCGAGCGACATCCCGTAGTGCGAGAGCGCATCAACCTCCTGTGTTGTCCCGCCACCGATGAGTGCGCCGCCTTTCGCGGAAAGCTCGAAGAGCGCACCGGTTTTTTTGCTGATCATCTCAATATATTCGTCTTCGCTGACCGTGTGTCGTTGCTCGAACTCTATGTCCAACTGCTGACCTTCACAAATCGCGATCACACAACTGACGAACCACTGCTCAAGTTTCTTGAACATCTGAAAATCAATCGAGGAAGCCAGCATCGCTTCAAATGATTTCGCGAACAGTAGGTCGCCCGCGAGAATCGCGGCAGGCTCCCCGAATTTCACGTGAACCGTGGGAAAATTCCGCCGCAGGGTCGACCGATCCATGATGTCATCATGAACCAAGGTGAAGTTATGCATAAGCTCAAGGGCGGCTGCAAAGGGCAACGCCTGCCTTGCGTCACCTGAGACACTTTCACAGGATATGAGGGTGAGAAACGGCCTGACACGTTTCCCTCCGGCGAGCGGAAGATGACGGGCGGCGTTGTAAAGCGAGGCTGGTGTTCCTTCCAGGAGGTACCGCTCCCAGTAGTCGTTAAACAGCGCGGTTCGTTTCGTTAGTTCATTCTTTAAGTCCATATTTCACTTCCGCTGTGGATAACTTTTCCACCGTGTCAGCGCCAACAAGGAACATCGCGGTTCGAAGCTGACGGATAATGATATCAAGTTCCAGGCGTGCCGTGTTTTTTTCCTTCGTCGCTGGTTTGAGTAATGCATGCGCGATCCCGGCGGCGTTCGCGCCAAGCACCAACGCCTTTGCCGCATCCAGTCCGTTGCGGATCCCGCCGGTTGCAATAATAGGAAGCTCCCAGTTCGTCGCTTTCCCGACCTCAAGGATCGATGCCGGGGTGGGGATCCCCCAGTCCCAGAACGCCTGTCCCTCCCGCATGTTATAGGTGTCTCCTTTGAGTTTCGCACGGTAGTACTCCACCGCTGAAAACGATGTTCCTCCAGCGCCGCCCACATCGATGCCAGCGATCTTTGTTTTCTTTAACAGTGATGCGACCTTCCCTGAAATCCCGGCGCCGCTCTCTTTGATGATGACCGGTCTGCCGAACTCCCGGGAGAGCATATCGATGGTCGCGAGGCACCCTTTTGCATGCGCCTCACCTTCTGGCTGTACCGCCTCTTGCAAGAAATTAAGGCAGATTGCAAGAACGTCCGCGTCGATCATCTCCACGATTTTTCCCGCGTTTTCCAGGATCTGGTTCTTATCCCAGAGCACCATCTGGGACGCGCCGATGTTCGCAATCTTTAAGGGAATATCGTATTCCTTGACCACGCTGAACGTTTCTGTGAGCCGGGGGTTCTCAAGCGCGGCACGCTGCGACCCGACGCCCATGCCCACTTGAAACGCTGCCGCGGCAGCGGCAAGATGTTCATTGATTTTTTTTCCTTCAGGGTACCCACCGGTCATCCCTGAGATTACCAATGGGGCGCCGAGTTTCTTTCCGAATAACCGAACAGAGATATCGATTTCATCTTCGTTGATTTCCGGTAGTGCATTATGAGTGAGTTTGATATCGTCCCAGTAGTTATGATGGGCGGACACGTTTTCCTTTAAAGATATCTGCACATGCTCCCGTTTTCTCTCCTCTGTTTGGCTCATGCTTTGTCTCCATAAATCACGGTGTATCTTGTCTGCTTCCCCTTTAGGATATTGTACAGACGGTTATGTACATTCCCATTCAATAAGATAGTGTCGACACCTGCTTTCGCGATGTGTGTAATCGTCTCTAGTTTCCCTTCCATGCCTTTCGTCACGTCAGCATGCGCATTGGAACTTGTTGTGAGTTTTTGTAAAACCTTGACGGTCGCTGTTTCTATGAACGAGGCATTCGGTTCTGTTTTTGGGTTCGCGGTGTACAGCCCGTCCTCATCCAGGACGAAAATCACTTTTTCCGGTTTGAACCGTACGGCGAGCATCTGCACCAGAAGATCGCCGGAGCAGATTGAAAAACCAAGTGTTCTGTCCAGGGCGACGTCACCGAACGTCACCGGCAAAAAACCAAGTCTTAGATAGTGGTCGAACATGTGATAATCCAACCGGGACACCCGATGGTTGTTAAGTGTTACCACGGCATGCGGCGGAATCGACACCGCGGCGAGGCCATGGTTCTGCAGCGAGGCGAGCACGAGGTTGTTCAACCGTTGCACCTGCGCCTGCGTCAGTGCAAATCCTTGGAGTTGTTTTTTTTGTTTGAATCCTTTATTCAATTTGTACTGTTTCGCAAGAATATGACCAAACGAACCCGCCCCGTGAACCAAAATAATCTCTTTGCCCGCACGTTTTACCTGGGCCGCGAGATCGTCCACTATTTCCTGTTTGAAACAGCACTCTTTTGCTTTATTCGTAATAACACTACCGCCAAATTTGACAATAAACATACAGCACCAGCATGAAACTAGCTATAAAAAAGGATTTTGATATTGTTGTACCAGCAGTTTCTTTCGAGAGATTTTTTATTTATGTCGTGAAAACGGCTGTTTATCTTTATTCTGCTCGTGAATCAACCACAGCGATATCGGCATCCCGGCTTCAGGGCGACGCATGACACTTTGTGTCCATTCCATGATTTCCTGATCCGACGTATGCGTCCGACAGTCCTCACAGATAAAAAATTTGTCATCGAAGACGAGGCCCATTTTATGCTCGTCGAGATGAAATTTATTTTTACACATCTCACATGTTTTCTCGAGAATCATATCTCCTCCACGAACACGGTTGTGCCGTGTTATCGCATATCTTTATGGCGTTTATATATAAAACTTTTTTGGATGAAAAAAGAAAAAGAGGAGAGATGGGATGGGATGCTTTTTAATAGATTCGTGGCAGAAATGCCAGCGGAAGGGGCTGGCATGTCCCCCATATCTCAAGTCAATTACGTAGGTGATGGTCGTCCGTGGTTATATACCTATAAAGGAGGTGACCGAAAGTATTCACACCGGGGGTGATTTTATTAATCAGGTCATGATGTGTCCTGCAGCAGAGATATTTTCATGACGATTTCATCGGAAATGCTTCGCCATGTGTCACAAGAAATACCGAAAACGCTTCGAACGGTCTTCTGGGAAAATGTGTATGCGTCGAAAGCGATTCAATTGACACTTCGGGCCCATGAAGAGTGGGATGAAAAGAAAAAAGCAGTGTTTTCCGAAACGGTCTATGACATGATCAGGCACTGGAGACTCTTATGGTATTTAGTTGAAAAAAAACCGTCCCCGGACGAAGAAGATCTCCGCGAACTTCTCACCAGGTATCTCCTCTTTACGGAGCGACAAGGACGGAATGTAGATGCCCTGAAACGAAGGCTCGAAAGCATCAAACACGTCCGGGTGTTCGAGCAGTCGATCCCTAATTGGCTTGACCAGCGAGGAGAACAAGAACTGAAAGAACGCTGGGACCCCGTGATTAAAGCGTTGAACAAACCCGCTGAAATAGACATCAGGGTAAACACCCTGAAAATCACTAAAACGGAGCTCATAACGATTTTGCGAAAAGAAGGAGTCGCCGCAAAACCACTTCAGAGATATCCGGATGCGTTGCGCCTCACGGAAAAACGTAATGTCTTTTCACTTCCTAGTTTTAGTGAAGGGCTATTTGAGGTGCAAGACGGGGCATCGCAACTGGTCTCCCATTTTCTTGATCCGCGGGGCGGGATGCGTGTTGTTGATGCATGCGCTGGGGAAGGAGGCAAGACCTTGCATCTGGCGACGCTCATGAAAAACAAAGGAAAAGTCATTGCGCTAGACACGCAGGAATGGCGACTCAAAGAACTTCGAAAACGAGCCGTGAAAGCAGGGATAGATACGATTGAAACCAGATGTATTTCCTCATCGAAAATCTACAAGCGACTCGAGGGAACCGCGGACCGGCTGCTCCTTGACGCTCCATGTTCAGGGCTTGGGACGCTGCGCAGAAACCCGGATATCAAATGGAAACTTTCCAGTGACGACCTGGAGCGGCTCATCAATCTGCAGCAGGAACTCCTCGAACGATACTCTCTAATGACGAAACCAGGTGGCCGCATGGTATACTCCGTCTGCAGCATCTTACCCTCCGAAAGCGAGAAGCAAATCTCTCGATTCCTTCAAAATCACTCCGATACGTTCCGCCTCATCAGCGAAAAACGATGCTGGCCTGATACCGACAACACGGACGGATTCTACATGGCACTTCTGGAGCAAGCATCATAGTCAAGGGTTCGAAAACCTCTAAAGGCAAAAAACAAATAACCTCCCTGTCCTTATGGTGCTGCAGGGAAGGTAGAGGCATGAAAATTCTTTGCTGGAACGTCAACGGGATACGCGCGGCAGAAAAAAAAGGATTGTCTCTCTGGCTGAAGAAAGTAGCACCGGATATCCTCTGTCTTCAGGAGATCAAGGCGACGCCAGAGCAGCTTCCCCCACATCTTCGGAACGCCCCAGGATACCACATTTTCTGGAACCCGGGGGAACGAAAAGGCTACAGCGGGGTCGCAACATTCTCCAAACAGAAGCCAACGAGGATAGACCTCGGGTTCGGCAGGGAGGAATTCGACAGCGAAGGACGGACCCTCATTACAACGTATCCTCAGTTCACCTTGATGAATATTTACTTCCCCAACGGGAAAAAGAATAAGGATCGTCTGCAGTACAAACTTGATTTCTATGACGAGTTTTTAACCTACGCGGATACGCTGAAAGCCAAGAAGAAAAACATCGTGGTCTGCGGTGACTTCAACACCGCCCATAAGGAAATCGATCTCGCGCGACCAAAGGAAAACGAGCATATCTCTGGGTTCTTGCCGGTGGAGCGCGCCTGGATCGACACCTTCATCGACCATGGGTACGTGGATACCTTCCGCCAGTTCCATACAGAGTCTGATCAGTACACCTGGTGGGATCTAAAGACCGGGGCGCGGGCACGGAACGTCGGCTGGCGGATCGATTACTTCTTCATCAACAAAGAGTTCCTCCCATGTGTCAAAGATGCGTTCATCATGCAAGACGTCCAGGGGTCAGATCACTGCCCGGTCGGCATCGAGCTCAAGATTTAGAGGAGATGTTACCGTTGAAAGAATCACTCGATTTTATTTACACACAGCAAAAAGAGCTCGTGAATTTCGGAGGGATCGGCGCGCTGCTAGGCTGGGATCAGATGACGTACATGCCGCCGAAAGGAAACGACGAACGAGCAGAACAGCTGTCCCTCATCTCACGGCTCGCCCATGAGCGCGTCATCTCCGACGAGTTCTATGATCATATTAAAAAACTCAGTGCTGCAGTCGACAGCCTCTCCGAAACAGACCGCATGGTTGTCACGAGGTTAAAAAAAGACGTGGAAAAAGCGCGAAAAGTACCCGCCGTGTTTGTCGAAAAAATGTCGCGGACCACGACCCGTGCGTACGCCGTGTGGCAGGAAGCTAAAAAGAAAAACACCTTTTCCACGTTTGCCCCGCACCTAGAGAAAATCATCGACCTTGAAAAAGAATACTGCGACCTTATCAAATTACCCGGGCATCCGTACAACAGCCTACTGGATGATTACGAAGAGGGAATGACTGTCCAGAAATTGCAGCACGAATTCCAGGTCCTCAAACCAAAACTCGTGGAGATCCTTGAAAACATCACCACAAGCAATATCCATCAAAAACAACGCCCCTTAACTCTCGATCTCGACATCGACACACAGCAGAAGCTCTGCCGGCTCGTTCTCCAAAAAATGAATCTTCCGTCTGATCAAACGCGCCTGGATGTCTCCACCCACCCGTTCACCACCACCCTTTCTGATGACGACGTGCGGATTACCACTAACTATGAACATAAAGGGTTACTGTCATCGTTTTTCTCAACGGTGCATGAGACGGGACACGCGTTGTACGAATTAGGACTACCGAAAGGCGAATACAAAGACACCGTGATCTCGGACGCGCCGTCGCTTGGGATCCATGAATCACAATCCAGGTTCTGGGAAAACATGATAGCGAGGAGCATGTCGTTCTGGGTCTACTCTGCACCCGTGTTCCAAAAAACCGCACCGGGCAAATGCAACGGCATGAGCGCGGAAACTTGGTACCGCGCCGTAAACCACGTCAGACCCTCATTCATCAGGGTGGAGGCGGACGAGCTCACGTACTGCCTTCATGTGATCCTCCGGTTCGAATTGGAACTTGCGCTTATCGACGGGACCATAGCTGTCGCTGAACTGCCGTGCTGCTGGAACGAAAAAATGACACAACTGCTTGGGATCACGCCACCCACCGATACAGAAGGAGTACTGCAGGACATGCATTGGAGCACCGGTGAATTCGGCTACTTCCCGACCTACGCGATCGGAACCATATACGCCTCCCAGCTCTTCAAAAAAATAACTCAGGAGCTGCCTTCATTATACGAAGAAATAACACGGGGGAACTTCTCGATAGTAACAGATTGGCTTCATGAACATGTGTACAAGTACGGGCGAACGATGACCGCGGATGAAATCGTGAAAAAAACGTGCGGGGAGGGGTTAAATTCTAATGTCTTTGTTACATATCTGAAAGAGAAGTACTACCCGCTCTATGAGGTGTAAGGAGGGTAAGAAGATGGCAATGTTGGTCTTGGTGCGTCATGGGCAATCACAATGGAACCTTGAGAACCGGTTCACTGGCTGGGTCGACGTCCCCCTTTCCATAAAAGGAAGGGAGGAAGCGATCGCTGCAGGAAAGAAACTCAAGGACGTACGATTCGATACTATCTATGTCTCTCACATGCTTCGTGCCTTGCAAACCCTGCATTACATCTTGCTTGAGCTTGCCGACACACGGACGCCAATCATCTATCATGAGGAGAAACGGGTCCATGACTGGGAGCATTATTCCGGTGATACAAAAAACGAGTTACCGATCTACCAAGCGGTGGACCTCGCGGAGCGGTACTACGGCGACCTGCAAGGGTTAAATAAGGACGAAACCCGGAAAAAATACGGTGACGAGCAGGTCCGTCTCTGGCGACGAAGCTACGACATCAGCCCGCCTGGGGGAGAAAGCCTGAAGGATACCTGCGAGCGCACTATCCCTTACTACCAGCGCTCTATCCTCCCGGAGCTACACGCAGGGAAAAACGTCCTGATTGTCGCCCATGGGAACAGCCTGCGGTCTATCACGAAATACGTGGAGAACATTTCCGATGAGAAAATTCCGGAGGTGGAAATACCGACCGGCGTGCCGATCATCTATACCTTTGATAGAACGATGAAACTCCAAAAAAAGACGTTGTTAGTCTAGGATAAAGGCTAAATACCTGTCTTTTATCACAGTTTTATTAATTTATTACAGAGATAGTATATGATTGAACAGAAATTCAAATGTCCGAACTGCGGGGAAATCGCCTCGTTCTACGGGAACCCAGGAGAGCAGATGCTTGTCACCTGCGCCGCCTGCAACTCCAAGGGACGGATTGTGCTGCCGCTTCAGAGTTTGACCGATCATTATGCGATTGAGGTGTCTCACCTGAAAAAAGTCTATGGGGACCTCATCGCGGTCAATGATATTTCCTTTGCCGTAAAAAAAGGGGAGGTGTTTGCATTTCTTGGGCCGAACGGCGCAGGAAAAACAACAACCGTGGAGATGATTGAGTCGATCCGGCAGCCGACCAGCGGCGTCATTAAACTCCTCGGGAATGACATCAGAACCGACTTCAACGGGGTGAAGGAAAAAATCGGGATCCTCCCCCAGGAGTTCCATTCCTTTGAACGGCTCACTGTACGGGAGACGCTCGTGTATTTTTCTAATCTGTTCAAGAAAAAAGCGGATGTCGACGAGATCATCAGTACTTTGGATTTAGCCGATCATAAAAATATACTGTACAAGAATCTCTCCGGGGGACTGAAGCAGCGGGTGGGCGTCGCAATTTCTCTTGTCAATGACCCAGAAGTGATCTTCCTAGATGAGCCGACAACCGGTCTTGACCCGAAGGCGCGCCGTGAGGTCTGGGGCGTGGTCGCAGGGCTTCGAAAGAAAGGGAAAACCGTGTTCCTCACCACACATTACATGGAGGAAGCAGAGTTCCTCGCAGACCATATCGCAGTGATACATAAAGGGAAAATCATTGCAGAGGGATCCTTGGAGGATCTTATCCGCCGGTACGGGAAAAGCAGCATCTTGCATATCAAGAAATGCAAAGACGCACCTGAGGTTGTGAAAATGCTCAATCAAGAAGGTTTCACTGATGTGACCTCGGAGGGAAACGGCGATATCGCGGTCAAGATCGACTACAAAGAACGGGTCCTGGAGATACTCTCTCATCTGCGCCATGACTGCATCGAATACGAGAGTATCGACATACGGCGGTCAAACCTGGAAGAAGTGTTCCTGCGGCTCACCGGCTCAAAACTCATGGAGGAGGAACAATGAACCTCAAGATTATCGTGATGGATTTCATCTATAGCGTGAAAGGATGGTACCGCAGCAGAGGCGGGATGTTCTGGAGTCTTGCATTCCCGGTGATCCTTATCCTATTGTTCGGTGCGATCTTCTCTGGTGTTGGCAACTCAAGATACACGCTCTATGTACAGGATCAGGACCAGACTATGACGTCGAAGCTTTTTAATGCGACGTTGAATGCAACGAAACTTTTCAATATTAATGTTGTGGATCCTGATGCGAATGTTACCTCTTTAATCAAGGATAAAAATATAAAGGCGTTAATTGTGATTCCAAAAGGATTCGAACAAACGATTCAAAGCTCGTTTGTCAATCCTTCAACAACGGTGAATCTTTCGTTTTATTTTGATCCGAGTGATCAAACGACAACCCAAGTGGTACAAAGCGTTATTTCAAGCATCTTGCAAGAAATGAATAAGAATCTGTCTCACGGCAGAACAATCATCGGAATCAAAAAAATAAGTACGATTACAGAAAATTTCAATTTCATTGATTTCTTTCTTCCGGGGATGATTGGGTTTACCATTATGCAAGGTGCTATTTATGGCAGCATTGAGCGGAATACGAAATACCGGAAGGACGGGATTCTTCGAAAATTACTGACAACCCCGATCACCAGAACAGAGTGGATCTTTGCCAAGATGTTATTCATGATGTTCCTTGCAGCTATTACCACCATTCTGATTACGATTATCGGCATTTTAGTATTCAGCATGACGGTGAATATTACTCCTCTGGTGATTATTATCATTATTGCGACAAGCTTTTTGTTCTCAGGGATGGGGATGTTGATTGGTCGGTTTGTCAAAGAAGAGGAAACCGCGGATACTGCTGCAGGGGCAATCAGTTTTCCGATGATGTTTCTTGCTGGGACGTTCTTCCCGCTGGAGCAGATGCCGCAGTTTCTGCAGGTCGTCGCCCATGCGCTCCCGCTGTACTACGTGAACGAGGGGCTGCGCAACTCGATGATTTACATGAACCAAACAGATGCACTGATCAATGGAGCGGTCGTAATCGTGTTCGCTGCGGTCTTCTTTATCGCTGGAGTGATCCTGACAAAGTGGAAAGAAGATTAATCACGCGAGGGAGCGAAAATTCGTATTCTTAAAAAACGAAAAATCAATGTTTCCCCAGTCGTTGAAATCGTTTCGCCCGTGCGTTCCGTCCGAATAGTCCAGAAATGAAAAGGTATAAAAGTAGTTCAGGACGCTTCTATATCCGAGGTACCGCCAGAATTCTTTATACACTGGTGTTACGGTCGCTAAATTATCAATTCCATTAAATCTTTTGACGGTAAGACCGAACGTGTGTCCTGCCTCATGCATGGAACCTGCTACGAGAAGCCACTCTCTCTGAAATCGCGGTTGATTGGCGACGACCTGCTCGGCGCCGATGAAAAACGAGTTGAGGTTGTCCCAGCCGAACACGGCGAACCCTGGTCCTTCGCCTCTATCGCAAATGAGGCCGTAGTGGAAGATGCGTTGCCGCGGGTTGTTCAGATCATCGTGAAGGAAGTAATCCCAGTACAAGTCAACGATATCCGCGTATGAGACGAATGGACGTGATGGTATCTCTTCACCGCCACCAAGGTTCTCGGTATCAACGTGCAGGGTGATGTTATGGTTCCCAAAGGCAGCGATCATGGTCTCAAGGTTGGTGGGTTGTGGCTGATTGGTCACATTATTATCTGCGGCTTTTGCCCAGTCGTACTCAAGGAATACATCCTTATGGAACGGACTTGCGTTGAACTGATCCATGTAGCATTCCTCGAGGTTATTTAATGCGTCACCGTCCGGGTCCAGATGAGCGTGGTCTTCTGGAACCAGTGGGTTGTACCCCCATTTTATCTCCCACCAATCCGGTGCCCCGTCGCCATCGGTATCGTTCCCCGGCAGCGAAAGTTTTTCTGGCCACGGGGTGATGTTATCTGGCGGTGGGAAGATTTTTTCTGTCTGCCAGTCTGACCCACTCTCCGGCATCGGGAAGGTCAGCCATGGCGTGTAAAAAATGCTTCGATGGTCCCAGCTGACGCGATCCGCGAGGCGTAGCCCGGTACGGGCTGGCCCGGTGCGCGAGCCCCACCAGTCATAGCGCGCGTCGATGCGAGAGGAGTTCGCCCACATCCCGTAGAACGCGTTCTGCTCGAAGTTGCTCCAGGAGACCGCAAAAGCGCTGTTCTCCGCGTAGACGCCGTATCGTAGGTTGTTCGCAATGAGGCAGTATGTGAGTGTGATGCTTGCGAGTGATTCTTTGAGCTTGCAGGCGAAATGGGTGTTACGTGAGAAATTGCATCGGTCGATGTAGCAGGCGGATGACCTGACGAGATTAATGCCTACACCGTTGTTTTCGATATTGCAGTTTCGTATGGTGACGTAGATTGAATCAGTGAAGAACATCCCTCCTTCGTTATCGTCGTTATCGCTGGCTGCGGTATGTTCGATAACGATATTGGATGAGCGCGCACTGAGAAACCCGATGCCGTTGGTCGTGGCATAGGAGTTCGTGATGTTGGCGCAGTGGGTGTCGAACAAGTACGTCCCGATGGCGTTGTGATAGAAGGTGCATTGGTCGATCGCGATGAATGATGCATGCTTGGCTGCGATTCCAAAGCCGTTCGTATAAAACTTGCTGCTCGTGATCGTGATCTGACTTCTGTTTTCCACTGCGATAGCAGTTCGCGTTCTGTAGAAAGTACATTCGGTAATTGAGGTGGCATTGGTTTCGACAGTGATCCCTGCATTTCCGGAAAATCCCCCTGAGTTTCGTATGGTAAATCGTCTCACGAGCACGTTTGCTGCGGTGATTTGTACGGCTGTTCCGTTGTTGCCGCCGTCGATGATTGTATTATCTTGTTGTTGTCCTCTGAAGTAAATGGATTTGTTGACGGTGACGGTTTCATTGTAGACGCCATTGAACACATAGACGGTGTCCCCGTCAATTGCGTTAGTAATGCCGTCTCGAATGTATCGGTAGGGGTAGTCGTGCGAGCCGTTCCAGGGTCCTTGGGTGTTGCTGTCATCGACGTAGATCGTCTTCCCGGGATACATCGCATTGGCATCTTGCGTCGGCAGGTGTTCCGCGTGTACGCTGGTACTGGCAGGCGGCATTAAAAGGATGATAACGAGTGTAAGGATGATTCCGAGCACGCATTTTTTCATAGTTTCCCCTAGCATATCTTATATCTTTCTAATACATAAAGATATCTCTATAAAATACATCCACCATGAAGTTCTAAGGAGAGGACCTGTGTTTTTTATGCGGGGCTGGTTTCATGGGTGATGAGTTTCTCTATTTTCTTTGAAATGATAGATAATCATCTCTCTGTCTATAGAGATAAAAAACTACTCACTCAGTTTTATGAACAGGATATCATCACTATCAAACAATATTTTATCCAGACAAACTCTTCGTCCCAATGAGTGTTTTTGTATCCACGACACCCTGGATCGACCGGATCTTATTGATCACGATGTTCCCGATGGAATCAATATCTGGCGCCTCGACCTTTACGAGGATATCAAATTCTCCAAACAGCGGATGAACCTCGACAATCTCAGATATTTGTTTCAGTTTCTCATACACTGTTTTTTCATGCAGCGGACTGATACTTAACAACGCAAACCCTATTGCCATGAGAATGAAATACGATTTCTCCATCTTATAGTTTTCTTTCATTCCATTGTCGGAGAGAAAAAATTATGAGGAAAAACATGGTATCACCAGTACGACGCTTTCATGCGTCGTGAGGAAACCATATGGATGTAAAGGAAGCGATTGAAAAACGACGGGCGTACCGTTCCCTTGACCCCGTCACCATCACCGAAGATCTCATCTATGACCTTGCGCGATGCGCGCAGCTTTCCGCCTCGTGTTCCAACAATCAACCCTGGCGTTTCGTCTTCGTGTACGACCCAGCGATGCTTCGAAAAATGCATGAGGCGCTCTCGAAAGGAAACGAATGGGTGCATGATGCATCGATGATTATCGCGGTGCTGAGTAAAAAAGAATTTGATTGCATCCTCAAAGAACGCCAGTATTACCAGTTTGACGTCGGGATGGCGACCGCGTTTCTCATCCTGCGGGCGACTGAGCTTGGGCTCGTGGCGCATCCGATCGCGGGGTACAGCCCGCAGAAAACCAGGGAGATTCTCGGGATCCCGGATGACCTTGAAGTGATCACCCTTGTCAATGTCGGGAAGCATGCAAGAGACATTCATCCGGTTCTTACCGAAAAACAACGGGAAACCGAACTGAAGCGGCCGGACCGGTTTCCCCTGGAGAAATTCGTGTACTTGAATCACTTCACTAACGAATAAGAAGCGTGTTAGCCGTACATCTGCGTCGGCAACTGCTGATGCGATGACGGTGCGGTCGGCTGCGCTTGTTTGATGAACGCCCTGATCTTCTGCTCGATATCATCCGCTTCCTTGTACAACGGCTCGGGATCAAGCTTTATCCCGGGTAGTATTTTGTCAAGCGTCTCGATAAGCATCCCTGCCGCCCGCGAGTCCGGGTAGGAGGAATGCGCCTCCGCAAGCAGACACAGCACGTCTCGTTTCAACTGTACACCCTCGTACAAGAGTACGCCGGTGACCCCCGTGATCATGCCTTCCTTCGTTTCTTCAATGCCGTGGGTCTTGAGTGTTTTCTTCATTTTTGGCGTGCTTGCGACCCCGTAGGTTTTCAGTTTCTTCGCATTCACCGCATGGGTGCCTTCTAATGAGACAATCATACTGCATTTCTTTTTTTTCGCCCAGGCAAGGATCGCGTCCGCGAGGGGTTTGACGATATCGACAGCGGGCATGAACTCAGAAATAATCACCGCAATCTGTGAACAGGAGTTCTCCGGGCCGCATATTTTTTCCCCGGCGTAAATACGCACGGGCGGTGACGGGTTGCCGTTGTGGATGACCGCAGCTGGCATGAAATACCGGGAGGTGATTGCCCCGATTTCCTCAAGGTGTAACGCATCGACGATGAAATGCCCGGCGATAGGGCCGACAAGACCGACGGTGGGAAACGCCTCGATGAGCATCGCATCTGATAAATTCACGTCCTTATACTCGATGATTTGTATGTCATCGTCCATTCAATCACCACATAATACATAGGTTTCTTCTTCTTAACAATTATTGTTGTAAAGAGGTTGATGGCGGAGGCTCGCCTTCTTACTCAAGGATGCTGATTAATTCTGACAGCTTCAGGATGGTGATATCAGCATCGACCTTGATGCCGACCACGGTGCATCCTGCTGCCCGTCCCGCTTTTACGTCACTTTCAGTGTCGCCGACCAGCACAACGGTGTGTGGCTCTACCTGTAGCTTTTTACATGCCTTGAAGACGATCTCAGGGTCCGGTTTTGCTTTTGTGACGTCATCGCTCGTGACAATCGTCAGGAAATACTCGCTGATGCTGAATTTTTGTAGGATTTGCCGGGTGCAGTCTGCCGGGGTGTTTGTGATGATCGCTTTTTTATAGGCGGTGAGCTGTGCGAGCGTCCGTTTCGTATCAGGGTAAATCCGCACATCGTCCAAATGGCCGCCATAGGTGAGATTGCAAAAGGTGGCGACCTCTGGGCTGAGGTGCAACCGCTCGAGGTTCCATCGGAGATCGTGCCCCCAATACGTATGGATGAACTCGTCCCTGGTGATCTTTTGATGGTTGAACATTGAGAGTGCATCATTGAGCGCATGCCACCAGGAATCCAGTGAATCGATAAGGACGCCGTCCATATCGAACAAGAGAGCGTCTGGTCGTAGTTTCATGGTCCCCTGGGCGGCAGTACCATGCGGTGGTACAAAAAGGTTTTCTACGAACCCTATTCATCTAAAGATTTAATTAATACCTTTCACTATCGTATTGTTGGTCGGGGGAAATGAAAAATGGATATTCTATTGATCTCTCCATTTCGAGGGCAGTATAATATCACACCAAATGTTCGAATAAAGGGAGCATTGATCCCACCTTTGGGGTTACTCTACTTAGCGCGGATGTTGGAGCTTCAGGGGCACCGAGTTCAAATTATCGACTGCAGTGCTGAACGTTCTCCAGTTGAGGCGGTTCAACGGGCGCTCTCCTCAGCAGACGTGGTTGGGATGACGATCTATAGCGGGCCTGTTGCGCAAAACGCTTCTTTAGCGATCACTAGAATGATCAAGGAACAATCGCCAGACATACCGCTGGTTATCGGGGGCCCCCACTGTTCGATTTTGCCGCAGAAGACCCTCCAGGATCACCAGGCAGATGTGTGCGTGCTTGGGGAGGGCGAATACCGCATCGGTTCTATTATGAATGCTTTCCAAGGAAAGCAAACGTTCTCTTCAATTCCCGGAATTGTGTTTCGAAAGAAAAATAGGATTCATACTACCCGTCCCTACAAGCAAATCATCGATCTCGACCCCCTTCCTTTTCCTTCACGCGACCTCGTACGACGGTACGATTACGGGTATTTATACGGGGTTAAGGTCATCCCAGGATTGGTGACCTCGATGATGAGTTCCCGCGGCTGTCCCTTCCGTTGTGCGTTCTGCCAACAGTGGTATTTCTTACCCCACCATCGGACTCATTCCGCGTTGAGGATTATCGCAGAGATTGATGAACTCGTTCGCACCGGGTATACCTCTCTCGCCTTCGCAGACGATGACTTCATGGCAAATAAAAAAATAACTGAAACGGTTATGGACCATATTATCAAAGAAGGGTACCAACTCTCCATGTGGGTTCTCAATGCCCGGGTGGACTCCGCAGATAAAACGCTGTACACCAAGTTACGGAAAGCCGGGGTAGAAGTCATTATCTTCGGGGTGGAATCTGGGGATCAGGAAATTCTCGATTTTTACCAGAAAAAAATTACCTTAGACCAGATCAGAAAGGCGGTTACCTTAAGCAAGGAGCTCGGATTCTTTACCAGCGCGAACTTCATTATCGGGGCCCCCATCGAAAAGAGAAGACACATTCAAAACACCATTACCTTTGCCCGATCACTTCCATTGGATAATGTGATTTTTAGAAATCTCTGGTATGTCGCGAAATCCAGGCTTTGGGAGGAAGCAGTGAGCCAGGGAAAAATCAATCTGGATGAAGACTGCGTGCCAAGTGATCGCGATCGCGGACTCGCCTATTTTACTGAAAGAGAGTTTGAATCCTTTTGTGGTAAAGCCTATTTTGGATTCGTGGCGAACCCTCGCTATTGGATTCGGGAATTCCGCTATGCTCTCGCTTCCCACAATCCTCAATTCCTCCGTGTTGGCCTACGTTTTCTGTTTAAACAATATTACATCGAATAACCTCAAATGTAGGAGAAGGCATCGCTCCTGATTGAAGAAAAATTTACCTTGAAATTTTTATGAATTTTCTCGTTTCTTCGACGTTCGCGTTACCATTGTAAACATCGATACTGCACTTGCCTTGGTAAACTTTCATTGAAGTCATTATCCTCTTTACTCCCTTGACTCGATAAAATAAAGAAATCAACTCATTTTTTTACTTATTCAACGTCCTGGCAAGCACCCATCCTCGTAAAGTGAAATATTCTCCAAAAGCAGCAGTATTGGCAGAATTACTAATTCTTTTTAAATCGTAAAATCTAAAGAATTAATTCTATTTTTTTTACTATTTCAATCTAGTCAAGTCGAAACATTATAATAAAGAATATTATGTTAACTCCCGCATGAAAGAGCTTCATGTGACGTCCAAGAAGCGCAACGAAATGATCGATATCACCGCCCAGATCCAACGTATCGTGGATGAAGAACGCGTCACCGAAGGGCACATTATCGTCTACGTTCCTCATACCACCGCAGGCATCACCATCAACGAGGGCGCAGACCCAAGCGTCCAACATGACATTATCACAACACTTGAGCGACTGGTACCGAAAACAGAAGCCTACGATCATTCCGAGGGAAACAGCGACGCCCACATCAAAGCAAGCCTTCTCGGTTCATCGGTCACGATACTCGTACAGAACGGGAAACTCGTGTTAGGGACCTGGCAACATGTGTTCTTCTACGAAGGAGACGGCCCGCGACATCGAACGGTACTCGTTCAAACAACAAAACATTAATTCTAACACGAGCCCTTTGATCGCCGTGACGCACTCTTTGCAGATTTTTTTGACCTTTCCTTTGACCTTGACGTGCTTTATCTTTTCCTCTTCCACTTCACAGGCGCATACCACGCATTGCGCCATACGTTCTCCTCCAACCTCTGTTATTTTCCCGCACGAAAATCATCACACGTGTCTTCCGCATCCATAGGCCGTGCATGCTCCGGATGGCTTGGTTGAAGACACATCTCAACAGGAATCTGTTTCATAGGCGTTCCACAACACCGAGGAACCTTGCCTTTCTTCGGTAGCGTCACCGTTTTCTTACACGATTGACACTGATAGGTCACCGCCATAGATGATACCTCCACCACCGTACAAACTGACTGGTGCTATATAAAGATACCAGCGCCTTGCGGCAGAAAGCTTTTAGCAGCAAAGAAAATATCGACACGATGAACTGCGAAAAAGTCCCCGGGAACCATAAGGAGCACCATGTGAAAATATACGCGCTGAGCACCTGCGTCTGGTGCAAAAAGACAAAGGAGCTTCTCAGAGCGCTCGATGTCGAATATGAATACGTTGATGTCGACACGCTTTCGGGAAATGATTTCCTCGAAGCGAACGAGGAAGTAAAAAAGTATAATCCGTACCGTTCGTTTCCCACGATCGTCGTCGACGGTGGAAAGCACGTGGTCCTCGGGTTCAACGAAAAGGAGATCCTAAAGACCATTCACTAGCAGAGGCACGGTACCCCTGATCCGAGCACTGGTGTGAAAGAAATAAAAAAGGTTGTTACGACGGGAGAATTTCCCGTATTTTTTTGATGATTTCCTCTTTCTGGGGGACGCTTAGCTCCTGATCCAGCTTCGGGTACAGCGATGCCTCCTCGAACGTTTTATGCGTGAGAAGTAACTCCCTGAACTCCTCGAAATGAACAGGCCGTTGCCACATCAGGTCCTTGCGCATCACTTGCAGTTTGTTCAACAGTTCGTTATGCTGCTGGATAAGCCGCGGCACCATCCTGTACCCCTCTGCGATATTTTTAGGATTGTAGGAGGTGAATATCGCTTTCTCCTCGATGAAAATGTGTTTTTCCAACTCCCATTCAAAGGTGTCGAACACCTTCATGGTGGAGACCAGTTCCATGCCGATGCTTTTTTCAACATCGTGAAGCATTTTTACAATTTTCCCGTGATCTCGTACCATGAGATCGGTCAGTGCCGTGGATTTCATGAGACCTCAACCCGATTCTTGTAACAGCTTCTAGATAAAATAATTTATTGTGACACACACTTCCGATGAAACCTTATTTTTCCGGGGAACATGCGTTGCAGGCGTTCGGGAATACTCCTTTCTCCATGAAAAGCTTGCAGATCCGACAGGTTTCCTCGACGACGTCTGCTTCCTTGTCCCGGATGATGCGTTCTGCGGAGAGGCTGATTTCCTTGAGCAGTTCTTCATTATCGATGGCTGTATTTCCCCGTTTTTTGGAGAGATACTGGCAGACCGCGGCTGGCGTCATCCCCAATTTTTCTGCAGCCTCTTTCTGGTTCAACCCGAAGTCCGACATCATGCTTTCTGCGATTTCCTTTCGAATGACCGGGAGTCCATTCCACAAAATATATTCACAAGGAGTGCGTTTCATCGAAAGGTACAACCGCATATTTGTACTTATAATTAGTGTTTTGTTTGAGAGAAAAATGCTCTTTTCTGATTATGAGAAAAAGGTTGTGTATGGAGTAACAAGAAAAGGAAAGATTTAAATAGGGCAAGCACATTAACAATTGTTAATAGAGGTTTGTTGGGGAAAAAAACCAAACAACTCACATTAACGCGTACGGAGATGTAACAACAAACCGGGGGGTATTTTTAGCATCCCATCCTTTCCTCCTCTCCTCACCAACCTAATACCTCGGTTTGTCTTGCATCTCCTACAATATTTTTTACGAACGAAGTCCATACCGGAGCACCCATGACCAAAGATCTCGTACAAAAAATCAGACTTCTCCAACACAGCGACGTGCGCGCACGCATTAACAAAAGAATCCAGGAGTTCCACGCAATACCCAAACAATCACCCGACATCCTGTTCGAAGAACTCTGCTACTGCATCCTCACCGCAAACTTCAGCGCAGAACGGGGCGCCGCCATCCACCAACAACTCAAAGCATGTTTCCATACCGACCCGAAAGAAACCCTGGAAAAAAAACTCAGGCACTGCGGCTACCGCTTCCCGGCCATAAGGGCAGCATTCATCGAAGCAGCAGCCTCACAGAAACCCACCCTCGAAACCATCATCAACTCCCTCCACGGAGAAGAACTCAGAGATTGGCTGATGCAACACATACAGGGCCTCGGGTACAAAGAAGCAAGCCATTTCCTCAGAAACATCGGATTTGACACCTACGCGATCATCGACTCCCACATCATGGACCTGCTCGCGCGGCACAATGTGATCACCCTGCCAAAGACCCTTACGAAAAAAACATACCTTGCTATAGAAAAAAAACTCCGCGACATTGCAATCGAAACTAACTTGATGCTCGCAGAGCTCGACCTCTACCTCTGGTACATCGAAACCGGAAAAATATTGAAATAACAACATATACGAACCGGCGATTGACTCGCAGGCCGCACGATGGATAGCAGGGAACGCCATACGGGAGCTAGCCAGTGAAAAAATACGGTACAACCTCACAGCGAAAAAGAAAAAAACAAATGGAAAAAAAATGACGCTTTAGAGACTCAATGCTCGAGCGGGGTATTCATCAACGCAGGTGCCGCAATCAATGCAGGTGTCCTCGTTGACCTCAGCTTTATCAGTAACCTTAATCGCCTCCACAGGGCACGCTGATTCGCAGGAGGCGCAACCGTTGCACGCTGCCTTATCTACTTTTACTGCCATGGGTGTGTACCTCGTGCACCCCTGATGAGGATATTCCTATATATAAGTTTACTAGCCATAAAAAACTTAATACTCCTGTCTACCAGGAGGAAAATAAAGGGTGACAACCCCAGAAGCCCCTGTATTACCCTTTGCCTCCACTCTATTATTTTGTAACAATACCTTCTTTAAAAATCTTTAGAATGTAAGTTTATGTGGAAATTGCTTATAATTTTTATCGAATTTTCTTGGTCCTCTTATACGATTGGCACATACAGGACACCAAGTATTATCATTTTTTACCATATTAGGAGTTGCATCCCAAACATGGTCCTTACCACACTGCCACCATAACCTAGTTAATGCACCTAGATATTTTGGAGATAAGCACCATCCACCTCTTTCAAGTGCTACATTTTGCATATCCACAATCGAAATGTTCCTTCCATGACAAGTATGACACCAGTGTCCAACTGTTATTTTATCTGGTCTTGCTTTCCAAATATGACCTTTATCACATTGCCACAGAAGTTCATGTTTATTGTCAATATATTTTGAAGATAAACATTTCCCACCCCTCTCTTCAGCAATTTTTTTCATATCCTCAATTGTCAGCTTTGCAGTGCCACCACATTTAGGACACCAATGCCCAGTTTTTATGTCATTTGGTTTCATTGTAAATTCATGTCCTGCTGCACATTCAAATTCTATTTTATGTAAAGCACTAACATATACATCAGATTTGCATTTACCTCCTCTAGTAATTGCCATCTGTTGCATTTCTTCCAATAACTTCAGTGAATAGATATCAAATTTTTTATAATCAATAAAAGGAGTATCTTTTGGTAGTTCGACAGAGTTATTTTTGCATTCTTTGATTATAAAATCCTGCATTTTTTCATAAGAAATATAATAAGGAATCTGAATCAGTGTTACATTATTTTTTTTGCATAGTTCAGTTTTTAATCTATCATGTTTTTGAATTTTTTCAATGTTTTTACCTTTTAGATAATTCACAAATTTATAGTGCTGTTCTCCTTGATATTCAAATGCTAGTTTCAATTCTTTACAATAACCATCTAACTCAAGTTTTTTTCCTGTTTTACCTCTCAACCAATTAGGTCTGGATTGAGGAAAGTTTTTACTAAAAATTGCTTCAAAGAATTTTCTACAAGCATTTTCACTTCTATATCTCCTTGAAGCACACTCTGGACACCAATGACCACTATGTTTTATCATTCCTGCCGTTGTATCCCATATATGACCTTCTCCACATTGCCACCAAAGTTTTGAATCACAATTGATATAATCAGGAGATAAACACCACCCACCACGTTCAAGAGCAATGCTTTGCATTTCTTCGATGGTTAATTTTTTACCCAATCAATCACAAAAAAATAACTTAATACTTATTTAAGAACATATCCTTAGAAACAGAAGCATTAACACGGTTTTAACTAATATTTTTTATTTTTTGCTCAATTTCTCTCTTTTTTTAGACGTATGTTTTACCATTACTCCTTCTGTTCCAGCCTCCGCTTCAGTTGATTTTTCTTTTTCTACTTCTGATGTTCTAAAATATTTTCCTAAGTGACCTCCAATTTCATGAATACATTGCATAGGTGCATCAGGACCCCATTTTAGAAATTCAGCGATAACTTTTTTTGAATTTGGTTCAATTGTTTTAAAAAATCCTCTTTCTTCTTGTATTTCACTGTCAACAACTATGATTGGAGAAAGTTTTACAGCCCCATCGGTTTCAGGTAGAATAAATAAAATAAACCTTGATTCTGTTCCATCGTCATTTATTTTTGTACATCCTATACTATTGCTACTGGGACGAGATATTTGGTATGTCGTCACTTTTTATTCCTCCATAATCTATATTTTTGTAGCTATTTCTTCTTTAAAAACATATCTTTAGAAGTAACTCATGTTTTTTGTGTATCATTAGAAAGAGTAAAAATTATACTTGAAAACTCCACCCGGATACTTGATTATATGTGTAATAGGTATTCAAGGTTGTTTCAATAAACGTGTCAGGTCCATCAGCATATTTCACTTCCACGATAGCATGGTTTACAGTTTGTGGATTAGTCATATGGTTGGCATCACAGTACCAGATATAAACGCTCAAACCATAATGTGCCTCGCTCTCGCCAGCCTTAAATAAACTTGCCATTAGAATTGATGTATCACCACATTGTCCTCGCCCCTCTGTTACTGTCTCAGCAGGCCAACGAAATTGGTCTCCTAACCCAGAGCCATATGTTACTATCTGATCTTTGAAATTCACGACTTCTTGAACAAATTCTTTATCTATTTTTCCATCAGTAAAACCTGAAATGACATTTGCGAAAAAATCTGGCTGAACATATTCCCTTAAATCCTTGACAGTGTAAGTTTCCCCTGTATTCGTATTTGAAAGATAGAGTAAGGCAGTTGGTTTAGGCCAATCGATATATGCTCGATATGTGTCAATTGGAACGGCCCATTCTGCAATCGTTCCATCTACCTTATGAAATCGCCAGTGGATCGTTCCATTCTGAATCAAGGTTGACGGAGCATATATTGTTTCATAGGAACTTTTTAAACTATTGTAAGTAGTTTGAAGTGTATCATAACTATTATGCAAATTATTATACGTAGTTTGAAGTTCATTGTAATTGCCTGTTAAACTATTGTATCTGGATTGAAGCGTGTTATAAGTATTTTGAAGACTATGGTAATCATTTTGGATAAGTGCATATTTATTTTCTTCAACAACTCCAATTGATACTATTACCAATACGATAATAATTGTAAATGCAATCATCGTAAAAGAAAATTTCCTGTTATTCTTCTTTTTTTCAGATTTTGAAATAATTGTAGTTGCATCATTAGATTGCGATGCTTCAACATTATTCTCTGGTCCCGTTTTTTGTTTGCTTATGATTTCAATGTTCAGGAGTTTCGTATTTTCTTTTTGAATTTGTTTTTCTTCCTGTGTTTGTATACTTTTTTCTGAAGTTTCTTTCTTATATTTTTTATAGCATTTATCATGCATTGCTCTATTATTTTTTTTATCTAACCATGTATATCTTACTGCCAATAAGCCAATTTCTTTACCACAATATTCGCATTTTAACATATCCTTTCCATCCACCTTAAAGATTTATAGTAATTACTTCTTTAAAAACATATCCTTAGAAGCACATGATTTTGTACTAATCAAGCACATGTTATATTCCTTTTCAAGTATGAAATATTGTATTTATCCAGGACAAAATCTTATCGCTGATTGTTGTAAGAATCGTACCAATGATTGAAAGAGCAGTTATTAAATAGAAAAGATACTCTTTTAATTTCTCTTTTCCTGTTTTATCTCTTAAAATACTATAAATCTTTTTTATTTCATCTTCATTGATGTCTTTTAGAATATTTTCCTTTAAATATTGCATTTTGTCAGTAAAACTATTAGGATTTTCAATTGGATCAATTTGGCTCAATTCATTTAAATTGCTAATTAAAATTTTCTTATCTTCAGTTTTACTAATAAGTCCCTTAGAACATAATAATGGTATTAACTGACTATGAGTTTTTAATAGTATATCGTCTTTATACATACTACGATAACGTTTTGTAACTAATCTGTAATATGTCAGTATTGCATAATAATATTGAACATAATATCCTGAGTTATCTAATCGCCAATGTTTTGTTTCTATCAAAGTTTTTTCTAATTTTTCTGCCGCATAATTCAATAGGGATTTAGGTTTTAGATTTGTAAGTGATAATACCAATACAAAGACAAATAAAATTATTATAGAAAATACAATCGTAGAAACAATATCGGCATAAGATGAATTTCCTTGTATCGCAATAATTATAATTAGGAAAAAATATGGTAACATTAAAAATAATGCTAACGGACTTTTAAAAAATATCCTTATTCCTTTTCTAACTTTAAAATCAAACTGAAATGATATTGAAAATAAAACTATCAAAATTATAATAATTATTAAAGCTGAAAACATAGGTAAAATACTATTATAGAGAACTGAATTAAATAAAACATTGGTTTTTTTTATGGTTTCCCATGCTTGCCAAATAGTAAAACTTACTAAAAATAACATCATCAGTATTATTACAAAGAGAAAATTCATTGTAGACCGTTGTTTCATCAAACTGAAATAGACACGAATACCAGCGAGCATTCTTTGATATTCTGGTGAATATTCTATCAGACTGTCTTTTTGTTTTTTTATCTTTGGCATAAATATGATAATGAATTTTGAATTATTTAAAATAGTTTAATTTTTCGATGATATTCCTATATATCTTTTACCGTTCACCTGCCACAGACATTCCACCGAGAGAACCATCGCAATTAAAGTACCCACCCCAACCCTCTTTTCAAACAATCGCCATCCCCACGAACTGCAGAACCGAACCCCATCTCTTATTTTGGTTTGTACTTCTCAATGTTTTTATTCGCCCGTGAACTGCTCAGAGCGAAATACAGATAGACAACGCCAAGCTCAGCACCGAAAATAACAACAAAATACACGAAGGCTAACCCGATTTTTTCGATCTCGAGCCCGTACGTGAGCGTAATTGACCCAAGGAACGGAAGAAACATTCCAAGTAAGACAAGCAGGAGAATTTGAACCACGTCTCGATGCTTCCCCATATGATACCGTGTAACAAGAACTCCTTAAAAACCATTTCTTTTTCTCTAGAACGCTACCGAGAATACTGATGCCCGGCAATCGCATTTTGCCCCACCGCGATCCCGCCATCCCCATTCGGCACATTCCGATGGACAAGAAACTCAAGCCCAGCCCCCGCCACCCTTCTCTGAATCATTTCGGTGATGGGAACATTGTACGAAACACCCCCGGTCAGCCCAATGGTCTGGATGCCAACCTGTTTCGCATGCGTAATCGCGATATCGGTGAGCGCGTCCACTATTGCTTTCACGAGGGAAACGGAGGCGTCGGCCTTGTCTTTTTTCGACAGCGGACGACGCAGCTGCTCGTCAAGCTGCCGGAACACGTCAACCACCCCGACGACATTCCCCTTTACCGGCACATGCAAAGGATACCGCGACACACCCGCCGCGAGGTACTTCTCCAGTTTCATCGCAGGCTCACCACTGTACGTCCTGGTTGTACAGATACCAAGGTAACACGACAGCGCATCCAGGTACCTTCCCAGGCTGCTCGACAGCGGCGCATGCCTCACCAGCTTCTCAAGGACCGCTGCCTCAGTCCCTGTGAAGAATAACTCTTTCCCGAACTGCTTGAACAGCGCGTACACCAGACGACGCGGATCCCGCGTCGCCTGATCACCGCCGATCAGCGGAAGATACTCAAGATGACCGACGCGCGTGAACGCATCAAAGGAGACCTCGAGCACCTCACCGCCCCAGAACCTATCGTCATCGCCGTACCCAAGGCCATCGAGAGTCAACACCACGCTCTGTTCAATCTTGTGATCGACGAGCAGCGATGCAGCATGCGCCCAATGATGCTGAATCTCGACAGCGGGAACGCAGCACTCGGCAGCAATCTTCTTCGCGACAGCCCTGCTTTCGTACAGAGGATGAAGATCCATAGCCACGGCATGCAGCGGTTCATCCTTCAGAAACAACTTCATCAAATGCCGCAGGCTTTCCTCTAAAAACTCGACCGTGCCATAGTACTTTGAGTTGCCGATGTACTGCGTACAAAAAATCTTCTTGTCGATAGAGAGCGCACCACAGATATTCTCCCCGGCACCGACGCTGACGACACGTGCATCATAAGGTACCGCAAGCGCGTCAGGGACGAACCCCCGTGATTTCCGTAAAAAAAATCGGTTCCCGTTCCAGAGCCGGATCACCGAGTCATCAATCCGGTTCGGGATGTCCCGGTTGTGCAGCAGATAAAAGTCCGCCTGCAAGGAAAACGCCTCATCGTTTCTGATCAGCATGGGTTCGCCTGGGATGTTCGCTGACGTCATCACCAAGGCATCGGCAGATAAAAACGAGAATAACACATGATGAAGTCCGGTGTACGGGAGATACACCCCAACGGTGTCTAACCCAGGGGATACAATCTCTGCTGTTTTCTTTTTCAAAAGCATGATTGGCCGGGCAATCGAAAGAAGCAACTCACGTTCATTATCCGAGACGTACCCGAATTTTTCCGCGGTTTTCATGTCCTTGACCATGATCGCGAACGGTTTTTGTGGCCGTTTGTACCACTCGCGAAAATGTTTTAGCTTTTCAAGCGTGCAACACAGATGCATCCCGCCCCATGACTTGATGACACCAATCTTGCCCTGATCCATGTAAGCAGCGAACCGCTGAATCGCCTGTTCAATACCAAGGTCTTTTTTATTGACATCGTAGAGGCGATACGCCGGGCCACATTTTGGGCAGGAAATGGTCTGCGCATGATACCTTCGATTGTCTACGTCTTTGTAGTCGTGCGTGCAGTTTGTGCATAACGGAAATTTGTTCATCGATGTGCGTTCCCGGTCGTACGGGATATCGGTAATAAGGCTAAACCGGGCGCCGCACACGGTGCAGTTCGTAAATGGATACAGGTATCGTCGATTCGCGGAATCGAACAACTCCCCAAGACAGTCATCACAGGTCGCAATATCAGCAGGGATCTGGGATTTTTTCTCTCCTTTTTTACTATGCAAAATACGAAAATCAGGAAAGGTTCTCGGATCTGGTTCTGTGATGATCTCGGTGATGCGCGCGATGCGGGGCAGCTCTTGTTTCACCTGTTCAATAAATCGGTCAACATCACGGTCAATGACCACCTCCACCTCAGAGCCTGTGTTGAGAACGTATCCTTTGAGTCCGAGGCGCGTCGCGACCCGATAAATCGTGGGCCGGAACCCAACCCCTTGGACAATGCCTTTGAAGATAAGTTTCATCGACTTCGACCTGCGTTCTTTGCTCGTAAACCCTGGGCCTCTTAAAAAACTCTTGTCCCCTGTCAGCAAATCCGCGGCACCGGGTCCCCAAGTGGCTTATGGAGAATTCTTCTCCCGCCAACGGTTGTCTCCAGGACAACGCCATGGACGGTGTCCGTGACCTCGCCGATTATCGCCGCGTGCCTCCCCAACGGATGCTTTTTCATGACGGAGAGCACCTCATCCGCTTTTTGTTTCACGACGCCCAGCACGACTTTTCCTTCGTTCCCGATTTCTAACGGATCGATCCCGAGCATGTCACACGCGGATCGAACCCCGCCGGGGATTGGGATTGCGTGCTGGCGAAGGACGATCCCCACCTTTGATTTTTCACTGAATTCATTGACGGTGTTCGCAAGCCCGCCTCGCGTCGGATCTTTTGCGGACACCACGCCACCCTCCGCAAGCACCTTTTCCATGAGGCCGTTGAGAGGGGCGATATCCGACTTGATGGTCGTCTCAAATCCATAGCCCTCACGAAACGAGAGAAGCGCTACCCCATGCTCAGCGATATTTCCCGAGACAAGGATCACATCGCCTCTCCTAAGGTTGGAGTCCAGCAGCCACCGTTTCCGTAACCTGCGGTACCGCCTAACCACTTTGAGGTTGTGCTCAAGCGTTTTAGTTCGCTTCCCAATGCCGCTGGTGTTAACCATGAACTGCTGTATCGCGCCCTTTTCCACCACCTTGGTGTCACCCGTGACAATGGGGACGCCTGCCTTGTCCGCGGTCGCTCCCATGCTTCGAATGATTTTCTCAAACAGGTCCATGGAGAACCCCTCCTCGATGATGCACCCGGCGGACAGCGCGATTGGTTGTGCACCCATGACCGCGACGTCATTAATGGTGCCGCAGACCGCCAGCGACCCGATGTCACCACCAGGAAACACCAAAGGCTGTACGGTATGAGAATCAGTGGAAAACACGATATCGTCGATCACCGCGGCATCATCCAGATCACGTAACGACACCTCCACCCGGCCTTGTTTTTTAAAATACCTCACGAATGTTTTTTTGATGAGCGCATCCATGAGTTCTCCGCCAGCGCCCTGGGCAAGAGATATTTTTTCAGCCATGTTTTCCCCCGTAAGATAACGGTTTGTACAAGGTATGCGATGGAGAGGTTTTATTTATATCCTCTGTTGCAATCTGGGAGGATGATGTGGCAAGATTTTGCGCTAACCGCTATCAATTTCGGATTCATCATCACCCTGATCCCTGCAATCATCAAAAATTATCAAGGAAAGGAGGTCAGCAGCCAATCGTTTCTCACGTACTTCTCCACCGCACTCCTCCTTGTCATTATGGCCTATGTATTCCTCACCTTACAGCTTGTCATGAGCTGTATCTCCACGGCAGGAACCGGGATCATGTGGTTTCTGCTCATGTATCAAAAAATAATCTACTCCAGGGAAAAAAATTTGTAAGCATGGCTTTTGTTTTGGTATAACCCGGAAGAATTAGTAAGGATATTTCTTCCCGCAGGCCTCGGCAGACGACAGTGCAGCGATCGCTCCCTCTGCGACAGCAGTCACAACCTGCCGGACGCCACCCGTGATATCGCCTGCGGCGTATACGCCCTCGACATTGGTACGCTGCTGCCGGTCCACGATAATATATCCTTGGTCGTCAACGAGAACGCCGAGTTGCTTCGCCAGCTGATTCTGCGGGGTGTCACCCACGGAGATGAACACGCCGTCAACCTCGAAAACAGATTTCTTCCCACTCATGACATCACGCAGATGGAGCTGCCCTACGACATCATCACCGGTGATCCGCTCCGGCTCCTGATTCAGAAGGATTTGTATCTGCTTCTCCCGTGCCTCCTCCTCGTATATTTTCTCCGCACGGAACTGGTCCCTTCGATGGATTAGCGTCACCTCCTTGCATCCGATCTGCTTGAGGAAGATCGCCTCCATGATCGCGGTGCTTCCACCGCCCATGACCGCGACGCGTTTCCCCTTGAAGAAGAACCCATCGCAGGTGGCACAATAAGAGACACCCCGCCCGAGGAATTCCTTTTCCCCAGGAATCTCCAGTGTTTTATGCTCAGTACCCGTGCAGAGAATAAGCGCGCTGACTTCGTACGTATGTTTTGTCGTCCGAACTGAAAACGAAACCTCCGATGAGGTGATCTCTCGCACTTCCTCGAACGGATGCATGGTGATGTACTTGCTCGCATGCTGTTTCATCTTCTCCATGAGCTCGACGCCGGGGATTAACTCAAAACCGGCGTAGTTTTCGATCCTGGGGGAGAGCACCGCCCGTCCTCCACCGTCGCCCCGATCAAAAAGAACAGCCTTCAGCCCGGATCGCGCCGCGTAAATCCCCGCGGAATATCCGGCGGGTCCAGCCCCAACGATTGCTACCTCATAGTCCATAGATGGTCCCTAATAACGAGGTACTATTTAGGCTTTAAATTCCTCTCACGCTGCAATGCTTGAAAAACGGTTGGATCTGCGCGAGCGTTTCCAGGAAATACTCCCGGGGATACGGGATCACCTGGTCAAGAACCTTGGAAAGCACCGGCGTCATCTGTTTGAATTGCTGCAGGTAGTACGTCTCAGCACCCTTGAGCCACTTCGCGATCTCAACAATATCTTCTTTCGTGAGAAGCGTTGGAACGAAGGTTGTGCGAAATTCATAGAGAGGCGCCTTCTGTTTGATGAGATCAATCGATGCGTCGATCTGAGACACATCCACGGCAACGCCGGCAAGCTTTGGATATTTATCCTTTGGCGCTTTCACATCCATGGCAACGTAATCCACCAAGTGGTTCTCGAGGAGCTCCTTGAGTCTTTCAGGAGAGGCGCCGTTCGTATCGACCTTCACGAGGAACCCGAGGTCCTTGACCTTTTTGATAAAAACGGCGAGATCCTCCTGCATGAGCGGCTCACCACCAGTAATCACCACCCCCTCGACCAGGCCTTTCCGTTTTGAGAGAAACGAGAGGATCTCCTCCTCCGGGAACACGTTGCCCGTTCCGAGCGCAAGCGCGGTGTTATAGCAGAACGGGCAGCGGAAGTTACACCCGCTGGTCCAGACTATCGCGCTAATCCGATCCGGATAGTCAAGCAGTGATGTTTTCTGAAAACCCCCAATCTTCATTGTGAGACGATTACCTTTTCCTTAAGGTCAAATGTTTTTCGGTCAGCAAACTCTTGTTGTTTCCCACGGTTCCATTGATTCACGGGACGGAGATACCCAACAACTCTCGAGTACACCTCGCAAGAGGTGGTTTTGTTTTGCCCTGCACAAATTGGACATGTCGCATGTTCACCGGAAAGATAACCATGGTCCGGGCAGATACTAAACGTTGGAGTGATCGTGTAATACGGTAAATGATAATTCTCAGCAACCTTACGAACTAAATTCTTCGTAGCACCTATCGATGGTTCTTCTCCAAGAAAGATATGTAGCACCGTACCACCGGTATACTTAGACTGCAAAGAATCCTGTAACTCCAAAGCCTCAAACACATCAGAGGTGAAACCAACAGGGAGTTGCGTGGAATTCGTATAATACGGCTCTACCCCTTTACCACCATTGCCACCGTGATATTTCTCCTGATTATAAATTCTTATATCAGGGTACTGCACCTTGTCAATCCTTGGCAGGCGATAGCTTGTGCCTTCCCCGGGCGTACCCTCAAGATTAAAAATATTCCCGGTTTCCTCCTGGAAATCAGCCATTTTCTCACGCATATGATCCAAGACTCCCTCAGCAAATTGTTTACCTTCTTTATCACCGATACTTTTATTCATAAAATTCAGTAACGCATCATTCATACCAATCAAACCAATGGTAGAAAAATGGTTCTTCCAGTACTCACCGAAAGTTTTTTTCACATCACTAAGATAGAAACGTGAATAGGGGTGTAAACCACTAGAAGTCAAGTTTTCAATAAGCTCTCTTTTTATTTCAAGGCTTTGCTTGGCAAGTTCCATAAGCTTGTCCAATCGTTCAAAAAAATCATTATCATCTTTTGCAAGGTAACCTATCTGGGGCATATTGATAGTGACAACACCGACGCTTCCGGTTTTCGGGTTTGCACCAAATAAACCCCCGCCACGTTTTTTGAGTTCTCTATTTGAAATTCGAAGCCGGCAGCACATCGATCTCACATCATCAGGCTTCATGTCGCTGTTAATAAAATTGGAGAAATACGGGACGCCGTACCGTGCCGTCATCTTAAATATAGGGTCCAAACAGTCATTATTCCAGTTGAAATCCTTCGTGATGTTATACGTTGGGATGGGGAACGAAAACGGTCTCTCCTTGGCGTCACCCTCGTACATCATTTCGGCAAACGATCGATTTATCATGTCCATTTCATCAGCAAAATCACTGTAGCTGTCATCCTTTAAGTCTCCACCGATGATCGCAGGTTCCTCTGCCAGATAGGTAGGGACAGTCAGATCAAGCGTGATGTTCGTAAAGGGTGAATTATGATAAAAGACCAAGCCAGTTCCGCCAACGAAATTTTCTTCTCCTCCGTCACTGTCAACAGAAATATCATACTCCCATCCCCAATTGTTTTTATAATCATGTATTTCATAGACGGGGACTCCCGCTGTTTCTTGAATGGTTATATCAAGTTTTTTTCTCGGGTTTTTATAGATGAGTAACGTTTCCGCTCTATTGTTACTTTTCGGAACGACTCTCACTCGCCATTTGTTCGCGATACTTAACAGCGATATTGCAGAAAGAAGTTTATCGGACATCGAAGAATATGATATTCTTCCTGATTTTTTATCAAGATATCCGTCACCCTTAAATAGAGTCTCCAGGAAAATATTTCTATATGTTGTATTTAGATCAAATATGAAAGATGGGATTGTTTTTTCTTTCGATGTTGCACCAGCCAGGTAGGGTAATATATAGGTGTACAATCCACTCATTTTCATATTTGAAATTAGTGTATTTGTTTTACTTTTGGTTTTAGTACTATATCCTCTGGCTTCCTCCATGGAAACAGTAATTCCTAATGATTTTGCAAGAGCAAGTATTTCCTTACTTTTAATTTTCTCCTGAGAGATCACAATCCCTGAATGTGACGCTTTTCCCTCGGTGATAAACCATGCGGTCAGTTTGACGAAATTCTTCAGTTTTTCTTTACTGAGGAATCTCTCATAAACATTGTTGTTATAGGGTTTTATGTATATTTTTGCATCTTCTCTGACCGTATCTGAATATTTAATATACGTTTCGAACGCAACAATGTTGTTCCTAAAACCTTCATATAAAGTAGTTTTATCTGTTCTTCCATCTTTGTAAAGAAATTCTTTTAATGAACCATATAACGTCCCAATTTTTTCCTTTATGAGGGGTACATTATCGGCTTGGATAAATATTCGTTTTCTTATTTTTTCAGGGAGCTCTTCTATTAAATCAAATAAATCAATTTTTTCGCTATCACCTAACATATTTTGTTTCAGTGTGTTTACTGCGAGAATATGGTTTTTTCCGTTGAGTGTTGAATTAGGTTGAGCGCATTCTAATTCCTTTGCCATCACAGGTTTTATCGTATTGCTATTACTTTTGAAGAGCGAATGAGCAGGTGATACTTTTATTTCGCCAGAGCCAGTCCTAATTCTTTTGAATCCGTTGGTGTGGATCCTGTGTTTAATTAATGCTTTTACAGGACGCCATTGAATCTCCCCTTTTTTATTGAAGCTCATTACTTCGTATTTGTCGTTTGGCTTAGTCGCAAATGAATCTTTCGATAGATGACCATACCCATCTACATTGTTTAGTATTGATTTTCTGTTTTCTCCAAAATTTTCTTCGATGAGTTTCCCTATTAATTCGACTTTTATTTTCCCATTTTTTCTAAAAATAATGGGTTCATCATGAGCCAATGATTGGAATCCTACCCGTGTTGGCACATTCATGTTAAAGAGGAATTTCTGCATTTCTTGTTTGATGTCTTTATATTGTAATCCATCGTATCGTATGAATGGTGCTAATAGGCTATCAAAGTTAGAGAGTGCTTGCGCACCAGCTGCTTCTCCTTGTAGTGTATACAGATAGTTGACAATTTGCATGAGTGCTGTGCTGAAGTGTTTCGCGGGTTTGCTTTCTATTTTTCCTGAAACTCCACGGAATCCTAACAGCAATATGTCTTTTAGATCCCAGCCTACGCAGTTATGGTTCCACATTCCATTCACAATCAGTGTGTTTGTTTCTGTTGTGATGTCATAAATATGGTCGTCCATTATTTCTGTCGGCTCATTATTTAATACTTTATGCCATCCAGCCCCTTCTGCTCTCCAAGCTTTAGTTGACATTTTTGCAGTGATATATAGCATTGATGGCAGGCTGTTTTCTAGCGTTCTAAAGCTTATACCGTAAAGGGGGTAGTTTTGAACGATTTCTCGACCATTGTAAATCCTTATTGATCCGGTTCCTTCAAGATTTCTATCTCTTACTGTAAATCCAAGTATGTTCATTACAAGTGCCATTTGTTCTAACATGGTTCTGGAAACAGTTCTAATGATTAGAGACGTATTTGACGTGTTAATGGAGCCATCTCCATCCAGTATTCCTGCTATTACTCCTTGTATGAAATTCTGGTTGTAGGTTAATATCTCTGCTGGTAAACGTTTCTCTTGACTTCTACCTTCAAGATCGAATATTTCTGTTAATAAATATTTCACTAGTGTCGTATTAACTATTCTTAGTTCAATTAAATCATTCTTGGTTTTTGAATATATTCTGCATCCTAGCTGGTATGCTGCCTCTATAAATCTGTCAATTATCTCTTGTTTTTCTGGGGTGTTTTTTTGTATAATTGATATTCTATGAGGGCCCATAGTTCCTTCTGCGATATAGAAACCTATGAAGTATCCTAAATTTTCTGTTAGTTCTATTTTGTTAGGAAGTGAATCCGCATTATTGGATGTAGAAACTATGCCATTTATTTCTAAATTTCTGGAGTATTCCTGATATTCCTCGTAGGGCATTCCTTCTATCCAAAATCTTTTGATGCCTCGGTCGTATAGTTCTTTTGCTATGTACAGATGTTCTTTATAGAATAATTTCTCATTTGCTAGTAGTTTTTTAAGATCTACTGTTAGTAGTTTATCATTTTCTTCTTTTACTTTTTTTGCTTCTTTTTCTCCCCCATTCTCCATTAGCATAGGGTGGTCTTCTGTTACTATTACTGATCTGCCTCCCTCATTTTTTATATAACGCATTTGTTTTACTTTCGCCTTTTTAACTACGCGGTATACCTTTGTCCAACCATCCTTATCAAGTACTTCAATCCCTTTTGGGTACTTTGCTTTAGCATCATCTTTTATTGATAGAATTTCTTCAGAAAAATTTATTTTTTCATAAAGATCCTGAAATGAAGAGATTATTATTTTCTCATCTATTTTTGCTATTACTGTTTCCTTACCATAGTATGTATATGCCCCAAGTGTACCGAGGTCGTGAATGTGGTATGATCCTTTTGTGTGTGCTTCTCCTATTTCTGGGGGGTATATTTTATTTAACCAATAATGGCTAATGATACTTTCTGTGGCATACACATTTAATCCTTGGAGTGAATAGGCCATGTTGCTGTTTTCATTCACTTTCCAATCCATCATACTGAGATATCCATCAACTACATCGATATCTTTGAGTAATCCCCCGATCTCCCGCATATCTTGGTGTTGTTTCCGGTAGAGGATGTATGCTTTCGCGGTTTTCGCATGACCATCTTCTATGAGGACTTTTTCTACGATGTCCTGGACTTGTTCGACGGTGGGGATCTCGCTACGTTTCAGATCTTTTTCTAAGAGGGCCATGACTCTGTCGGTGAGCTCAGCCGCTTTCTTGTAGTCTTTCCCGCCGACTGCTTGTGCTGCCTTCCAGATCGCTTCTGTGATTTTCACGGGGTTGAAGTCGACGATTTTTCCGTCTCGTTTCTTTATCTTTCGTATCATGAATTCTTCCTCCTATTTCTCCGTGAGATTTTTAACCTCTTTTTCGAAGCTTGTCACATCAGTGAACTGGCGGTAGACCGATGCGAATCTTATGTACGCGACGTGATCGACGTCTTTTAACGCCTCCATGACATATTCCCCGATGACGGAGGTTTCGATCTCCTCTTTGCCTGCCCGTCTGATCTTTTCTTCGATGCGGTCGAGCATCTCCTCGATCTTCTCGTGGCTGATCGGGCGTTTCTCAAGGGCCTTCATCATCCCGTTTTTAATCTTGCAGCGGTCGAATTTTTCTCGTCTGCCGTCTTTTTTTATGACGAACAGCGGCGCCATTTCGATGTATTCGTAGGTCGTGAACCGCTTGTTGCAGTGGAGACATTCGCGGCGTCTGCGAATGGAGCCTCCGGTATCGCGCGAGTCCGTCACTTTCGTGTCAATATGGTTGCAATAGGGGCAGTTCATCTCATCCACCAGATATACAATATATAGTATCCTAAAAAATTTAGTCTACAAAATATGGTATTTGGCTGTAGTTTTTAAGGCTTTTCATTTTTCGAAAAAAATCGGTTTTCCACCGGCTGATTTATTAACCGTGTTGATTGTGAATTGTTAGAGTGTGACGAGGGCTTTATGCGCGATAACATCGTGGACAAGCTCATCGATGTTCACCTTTTTTTCTTCGTCAAGTACCTGTTCCAGTTTTGCTCTGGTTGACGGCCGCATCGGTACCGCGCTGCACCCGGCGGCAGGCGCGATCGACAAATCAAAGGTCCCTATTTTCCGTGCGATCTGAATCGTATCTTCCTTGTCGAATCCCAGCAGCGGGCGTAGGACCGGGAGTGCGATCGCCTGTTCTATGACGCGGATGTTCTGTAGGGTTTGGCTCGCAACTTGGCCGAGCGAGTCGCCCATGATGATTGCTTCTGCATGTTCGCTACGCGCGATCGCCTCCGCGTACCGCAGCATCATGCGCTTGCAGAACACGCACGTGTACTTGCGGTCAGCATGCTGAACATACGTTTCAAGGGTTCTTCCGTGTGGTATCAGAAACGCACGCGCCTTTGTTGGCAATATTTTTTTCAGGTATTTCGCGAGAACCACGAATTTTTCTATTTCGCGGTCATCGGTGTACGGGCGATTATCTGCGTGAACCAAAATGATTTCCGTTGCCTTAGGCGCGAGTAGGTACGTCGCGACCGGCGAGTCAATGCCACTGGACACAAGCGCGACAAATTTCATAGGGTCTCAGCTTCAACATACTCAAGATATTCTTTTAACCCTCCAACAGGAGGAAACACGATGATTTCAGGGACTTCATATGGATGAAGAGAACGGATTTTATGGATTGCTTTCTGGACATTTTTTTCTGTTGTTTTCGCGAGGAGTGCACATTCGTCTGTTTCTTCGATTTTTCCGTGCCAGCGGTAGATAGATTCAATGGTCGGGATGATATGGACGCAGGCAGCAAGTTTTTCTTTCACAAGCGTACGTGCTATGGTCCGAGCATCTGCGATGGTCGCAGTGGTGGAGTAGATGACTGATACCATGGCCGTACCTATCGAGAAGTTGATTTTAAGAGTTTGCATCCAGCGGATACAGCTTCATATGAAGTGAAGTCGCGGTCCGTATAATCTTTTCAATTGTACCAAAGAACAGATGGCTTGCACAGGTACAATCGCTGCATCCGAATCCGGGGATTGTACGGAGGGCTTGTTCGAACACATGTGCGAGATGGCATTCTTCCCGTCGCGTGCTTTCTTTGATGAACACTTGTGTGATTTTTGCATAGGAGAGGAGATAATCGATGTGCCAATGGAATTTCTTTTGTGTACTAAGATGACGCCTGATTCGCTGGTCAAGTCCATTGAGCGCGGAACCGACGTACCCGTACCAATCTCTCTCGAAATGCATCACCCCTTGTTTTCCAACTTGTATCGTCGTAGTTATTGGGAGTTCGATGACGAGAAGATACGTCCCCTTCATGAGAACAGGAATGTGGAAATGTTCTTATAATCCTAGAGGTGATTCCTCCCGCGATGACACCCCATAATCCGACACTAAGAGACGTCTGCTCATTAGCTGACGCGAAAAACGAGATAGAAGCGATCGGTAGCGATCCGAACAGTATCAAGATTATGGCCCCGAAAATGATTTTGAAGATTATTAAATTGGAAAACGTGGTGTTACAGGATGCCATCATCATCAAACAAGACATGCTTTCGATAGGAGGAGAGGTCGCGATCCCGAAGGATGCTTTTGAGCTGCGGCAGCGCCGTGCCGATATCCTCGTGATCGGGACGCTCACCCAACTTCGTGGGCTCATCGGAAAACTCAAGCGTCATTACCCCCGCATACGGACGGTTGCCGCTGATCTTGCGGTTTTATTGAAGAAAATTCGGTAGTCCGCCTCGCCCCAAAAAAGACATTAACCACGTGACGATTCTAGGTTGGAGGCCGTATGGAGAACCTTGTGTGCCCGCTTGACTTTAGGTACGGAAGAAAGGAGATGAAAGAGGTCTTCGGTGAAACGAGGAGACTGCAATTTCTTTTGGACGTCGAAGCCTCGCTTGCACGAGCGCATGCCGCCGTTGGTACTATTTCAAAAAAAGCAGCCGATGAGATCTCAAAGAAAGCATCGGTGAAATACGTTTCTGTGAAACGGGTCAATGAGATCGAGAGAGAAACCAGGCATGATATCATGGCGGTCACGAGGGCCCTCAGCGAGGTCTGCACCGGCGATGCAGGAAAGTACGTCCACTTGGGTGCGACGAGTTACGATATTGTTGATACCGCAAATGCACTGCAGTTTGTGCACGCGACGGAGCTCATCAAAGGGCAGTTGAGAGCACTCCGAAATACATTGGTTGGCCTCGCAAAAGAGTACAAGAACACGATTATGGCGGGGCGAACCCATGGGCAGTACTCCATCCCTATTACGTTCGGCCTGAAAATGGCGGTGTACGCGATGGAGGTCGACCGGCATCTGGAGCGGTTGTATGAATGTAAATCCCGGCTGCTCGTCGGGAAGATGTCAGGGGCGGTCGGCACCGGTGCAGCCATGGGGAAAAACGCCTTGAAAATCCAGGAACTGGTAATGAAGGACCTGAAACTGGGGACTGAGGAAGCGGCGACACAGATCGTCGGCCGTGACCGGTACATCGAGCTTTTGTCGGTGCTTGCGAACATCGCGAGCTCCATGGAGAAGTTTTCCACCGAGATCCGAAATTTGCAGCGTAGCGAGATTGGCGAGGTCTCTGAGTCGTTCGAGGTCAAAAAACAAGTAGGGTCATCGACCATGCCGCAGAAGAGGAACCCGATCTTGTGCGAGCAGATCTGCGGGCTTTCCCGGGTGGTGCGAAGTTTCATTATCCCCGCGTACGAGAACGCGATCCAATGGCATGAGCGAGACTTGTGCAACTCCTCCTCTGAGCGGTTCATCCTGCCTCATTCGTTGATCCTTTCGGATTGGATTGTCTTTCAGATGAACAACGTGTTCAAGAACCTGCAGGTGTACCCGGAGCGGATGCGGCAGAACTTGGAGAGATCGAAAGGTCTGCCGATGGCCGAAGCGGTCATGACGAAACTCGTGGAGAAAGACATGGGCCGGGGGGATGCCCATGAGCTGGTCAGGACGTGCTCGATGAAGGCGGTCGGTGAGGAGAGACATTTACTGTCGGTGCTCCTCGAAAATCCGCAGGTCGCAAAGATCCTGAAGAAGAAGGAGCTTGAGGATGCCATGAATCCCAGGAACTATCTTGGTGTCTCTGATAAGATCATCGATCAGGCGGTAAAAAAACTCACACGATAAGACGTAGCTGTATTATTAATCATTATTTTTCGTACGGCATCCAAATAGCATTTGGTGTTCGCGCAGGTAGAAAATCAAAATTAACCCAAGAGATCATACCCAGAAGCTGCCCGGCTCTGCCAAAAATACATTTTGGAAAATGCATGCATAGGTTGAATCGAAGTCCTATCCAGTTATCCCAATAATTCGCCGCCCATGTATTTTTTCGACACTTGAAAAATTGGCCATGCCGTTGGTTATCGATAAAATTGTTATATACGATTTGATTATTATTTGATCCCAGCAAGTAAATCCCTTTTTTGTTCGTCGTAAAATTATTATAAAGAATTTCACTTCCTGTAGATTGTACGATATCCACGCCAACATCGTTATCTTTGATGTTGTTTCCCCAAATAATTTGAAACATAGATTTTGATATATAGATGCCGAAGGTGTTGTTCGAAATTGAATTCCCGTATACAAAATTGGAGGCATTGACGTCTTTTTCGATATATATACCATAAAGGTTGTCTGAGAATGTATTATAGGCGATAGTCGAAAAATGCCCACTTGATACAAGGACCCCCATTTGATTATTATGCGTAATGATATTATGATACACGCATGCCATGTTACTTTTTATCGCTATTCCCGCGTCACCATTTTGTGCACCACCATTGGTGATAGTAAATCCTGCGATGTTACATGAAGACCCGGTAATGGTCACCACGCTTCCGGTACCATTGCCATTGATGATTGTCTGCGTACTATTTTCTGCAAATAATGTGAGTTGTTTATTGAGGAGTATATTTTCATGATAGGTCCCATTGCATACATAAATGATATCGTTTTGTTGAGAATGATCGATGGCATCCTGTATGACAGCCCATCGGATGATCCCCCATCCCGGCGTCGTCTCATTATAGTCATCATCGACAACCCCTGCTGCATCTGTCAGATAGAGCCATTTCTCTTGTCCATCTTCGCTAATAATTCGAATAGAAAAATAGGTAGAATTGCTGGGAACGAATGTATATGAGACAGTATTATTTCCTATTGGTATGACGATTTTTTCAAGCGTCATATTGTGGAATTTAAAACCATCAACAAGTTTTATCGTCACTGTTGGAGAGCTGGTGGTAGCGGACACGGTTACGTTTTCGTGAACAACACCTAAAGGAACCTCTCCATATCCCGCGTAAGAGAGGGGATACATGAGTTGTGCATCGATAAATGCCAACGGTTTTTCTATGGATGGGTCTGATATTTCATATTCGTTTCCTATGGGTTTTGCTGGCAGCTGCAATGCAGGATCGCCTAACAGCACAAAAGAGAAAAACGTAAAATTATCAACAGGGTCGGAAAAATCAGTGTGTTCGATGTATGTCGTTATGGCCTGAGCAGTGAGATTACCTAGGCTTGTTCCTCCGTCGTGATACGCTTGAATTACATTCGTGAGCATCCCCGCCATATACGGTTCTTTAGAAATCGTAATAGATCCATTGACACAGTGAAAGAAGGGAACACCGGCATTACTGCGTGATCCGCCGATGTAGGCAATGCCGCCTGCTTGGGAGAGTAAAAGAGATTCCCCAAAAGAGATCTCAAATCCCATGTTCACCAGTTGCGTATCAAATGCGCCATTCATGCAAGCAATTGAAATAACTATCGGTGTCGTGTTACTTGGAGGGAGGCTAAGGATGTCGTTGACAGCAAGGGGATCTCCCTCTAAAAGCCATGCCGTGCCACTCCCATGACCGATGTGATAGACGAGACCGGTATTCCCCTGTAATGCCTGCATAAGATGGGTCTTATCAAAGGTTTCATCGGTCCCGTAACATTTTGTTGGTGTAATCCCACGAAAAAATCCTTGGTTTATGGCATCGTTTGTAATCATTTCTCCGATATCGTACGGTGTAAGAAACGGTTTATCCCCTGCGACCGTAATATTTCTAAAGATATCTGTGGTGCCGTCCCAGTTTTTGATCTTTTCCACAACCTGCGTGGCTTCGTCAACGGTATTAATTGGTAACCTTCCGACATAAAAGTTTGGTATACGATCATAATCGGGTGAAGCATAGAAAAAATCGGTAGGCACCCATTCAAACGGAAAAGAATAGTAGCTCGGAGGTATAAGCAGCGCGTTTCCAAAAAGAGTCACATATTGAAGATTCTGTGTCACCGTGTCATCGTTTAAATATGCAATAATCTTCTTCGCTAAACTGTAGTTGTAATCGTGAATCGTGTTCCAGTCTGGAAGACTGGAGTTACTATACCCTTCGTAGGGAGGATCAGGTGCTTCGTTATACTGCGTGTAAATCCAAGATGTGGTAACCACGGAACTAGGTGTTCCTTGTACATCATGAAATGATTTCAGCTCCAGTGCTTGGTTCATGAATTCTGGTGGTGTGATTATAACGTTCACTGTATTGTCATATGGGAGGATCTGCCGTGGTTGAGATTTTTCGTTCTTTTGATAATATATCTGTATTTGGCCATCGGTGAGGAGGATAACCTTCCCAAGTTTTGGTATATATTGAAGAGGATAGACATGGAGAAACATCTGAATGTCCTTGTTTGTTTTTCCTAGCTCATAGGAAACTATTTTTCCGGGAAAAAAGTGATCACTGCCGTATATACGTTTGTTTGGGGATATTTTCGCAATCGTTTTTTCTGGATATGAAGTATTCTCAAGCCAAAAAACTGGTTCAGGGTTTGGGACAATATGCATGATCTCCTTGATTTCTTGATAATACCCATTGATCATCCCAACATCGAGGATTTCAGCATTTTTTGGAAGTTTTACGATGAATGTTTTCATCGGAAGCATCGGATTTCCGGGTGAGCCGTAGGGTTCCAGCCCTTTTATCTCAATGTATGTTTGTTCTACATCTTGATAATAGAGCATGCATTGACTGGGTTCGAAATGAACCGATATTGTTTTTTTCTCGGCATCTTTATAGAAAGAGGTTGTTTGGCTGGAACGTATACCTTTAATCGGTAGAGTCGATGCATCTTGTTGTGGTCCGAATGTTAGCGTCGAAACCGATCTATAAGGCTCTTCTATTGGAGAAATAGTTCCCGTCTTTTTTGTTTCTCCAGAGATAGTTGTTGGAATCGCTAAACAACTTGTTACCAGAAAAGAGATCATAAGGAAGAGAGCCATTATTTTCTTATTCATTATTTCACATCCGATTTTTAAGGGCAGCATTATATTACGTAAGCTTTATAAATATTTATAGGTCTTTTATCGAAATAACCATTAATAACTTGTTATATTCTACTTTTCACATGGATAAATTACAGAGATTGGTCACGAACACTGAAGAAATCATAACCATGGATGAACTCAAAACAGTGCTGAACAAACCGAAACCCAAAGCATACATTGGTTTTGAACCCTCGGGGGCTGTCCATATAGGATGGATGATTTGTACCAATAAGATAATGGATTTTCTCGCCTGCGGGTTTGATTTCACGGTGCTGCTTGCTGACTGGCATGCGTTCATCAACGACAAGCTAGGTGGCGATATTGAGAAGATCAAGCTCTGCGGGAAGTACATGGAGGATTGTTTTGCTGCCATGGGTGTTGAGACAGGCAGGGTACGGTTCGTGTACGCAAGCGACTATATGAATGATGCGACGTATTGGGAGCTTGTGCTCAAAACCGCGAAAGCCACCTCGGTCGCCCGGGTGAAACGTGCGATGGATATCATGGGGAGGGCTGAGGAAGACGCGGAGAAGGATTTGTCGAAGTTATTCTACCCGGCGATGCAGGTTTCTGATATCTTCTATCTTGATCTCGATGTCGCCTATGGGGGTATGGATCAACGCCATGCCCACATGCTTGCACGTGATGTCGCCAAAAAAATCGGGAGAAAATCCCCGGTAGCGCTGCACACCCCGATGCTGACCGGGCTGCAAGCGGGTGGTCGGATGAACTCCATTGAGGCGAAGATGAGCAAAAGCAAACCGGAGACGATGGTCTCGATTCATGATCCGCCGGCTGTGGTGAAAAGCAAGCTGAGCAAGGCGTTTTGCCCTGAGAAGCAGGTCGCGGGAAACCCGGTTCTAGAGCTGTGCAAGTTCGTTATCTTCCCGGGGCTTCTTGGAAAACCATTCTTGATGGAACGGCCGGAGAAGTTCGGCGGAAACCTTGAGTTTGCGACCTACCGGGAGCTTGAGGATGCGTATATCGCTGGGCTGCACCCGTTGGACCTGAAGAACGCGACCGCGAACCATATCAATGCAATTCTTGAGCCGGTGCACGCATATTTTGAGAAACACCCTGAGAACTACCTGAAAATGAAAGACGCTGGTATTATACGATAGACAGTGTGTTCTTTCAAACAGTATCTGATACCTAGCGATGACATCAAGGTAATTCTTTTATAGCGGCATCATCGTCTGCCCTTGATTTTCTGCCAAAACTCAGATGAAAAAAAAAGAAAAGAGATGGCCGGTCTTTTTCATCTGTTTATTCGGATGCTTACACGGGGACGTATGGGACGAAGGCAGGATCACCGTAGATAGTGTATTCAAAGAACGACTGGAATTTGTTATCCAGTCGTGGGTCAAGACCGCTTGAACCTGCAGCGGCTCGCTTCACGTAATCATCCTGGAATTTTTCATCAAGTGCGGTGATGCCGGTATAGACAAGCGGCGGGGACCACCAGACATTCCAGCTGGCATCTTCTGGTAAATAGATGTTCCTCGCTTCTCTGAATGCTTTCCCGATACTCACATCGCCTTTTTTCAGTTCTTTTAACATGTCGGTGTAAATCTTGAACCCGAAATGCATATCCGGGTAGATCCCTCGCCGAGCTTTATTCGCCCATTGGAGGTACCGTATTGCTGCCTGGCCTGGGAAGTCGTACATCGTATTTTTCGGTTCTAAGTACCCGCCCGGGATATTGGAAGAGGTCGTGGCGGCGATGACGACGTTACACCCCGCGTGAAGATAGGTCTGGGTGATACTCTGCTTCGGATACATCCCGTCGAGTTTCCCACAGATACAGCTCTCAATCCAGAGGTAGGACGGCCCGAGATTCATGGTTTCGACATTCCGCGGGCTGTAATCCATTTGATAGGCCATGGAGAATCCTGGCCCAAACCCGACGATCGATGAAATCTGACTTAATATCCCATGAAGGATTCCATTCGGAAGCCCGAGGCCTATGGAGTTGACCCCAACGTCACCCATCCCGAAGAGATGCTGGTTTCCATGAGCGTTCGCCATGATGAAATTAGAAGCCTCCTGGTAGGTTTTTCCTTGCACCACCTCAGCGCCCACGCTGTTTCGCAGCTGTCGCGTCGACATCATGAGCCTATTGAGGAGGTTGGCCTTTTTCAGTTTCGCAATCGCCTCATCGCTGAACCCCTGGAATGCGGCCTGGTTTTCTCTCATATAGGTGGTGTTGAATCCTAGGGATTCCATCTTATTTTGAATTGCTAGACCGTTGAAATAGGAAGCGCCGGTCGTCACTTTCATAGGCTCTCCGCGAGAAATGAGCTTTAAAATGTTTCCAAAAATGATATACCGGAGGAGGGGTTTTTCGAAATCATTTCCTCCTCCGAGTTGTACCACTGCGTTATCTTTCCATTTCCCCATATGATCAATTATATCATTGTAGAAGATGGTTCGTGCAATCAACGCGGAGGCATCCTGAATATCCCACCCGGTGATACGTCCGACGATGTTCTCCTGGTATGGATATTGATCCGGGAGATCACTATACCAATCTTTTGCTTGATTTGACCAGTCACCGGGGTTCGGGTCGATGTTCCCATATATGAAATCACTCGGGCAGCCAATGCCAAAGTAATATGCCGCCTCCTCAACGGATGTTGGTTCTATCGACGTGTTATAGATAAGCTGTGGTAACATCGTTCCATCGCCGACGAGTGTGACGTAAATAGAATTTTGATTTTTAGCGTAGTGATCACGGAGTGTTTTCAAATCACTTTGGTTTGCGTTTTCTAACTTAATATCAGCCATTTTTGCTAACAGGGCGTTTATCTGGTCATGGATCCAGAAGACATGATTATTTGATGCGGTGAGTAATCGCGGGTTTCGCCGTGGCAAGGATTCCCCGGGGCATTGCTGCCCAAGGTATGTTGTCTCATCGTTCGCGGCAAACGCGAACTCTGGCTTGCCGAAGATAAGGCCTTTATGGTAGGCGGTGAGGTATGGCGCGATTGAGGAGAATCCTTTCATCAGTGGGTACACAGAGTCATTGAGTTTTTCAACAGTCACCTGTGCTTCAACCTGACCTGTTTTACTTGCCAACCATTGAGGGGCCGCGTACACCTTATATGTCACGCCGCCGCGCCTGTACAAAACAATTTCGTCGTAGGTTTGATCCTGGATGATGTTACCAGTTGCATCTCTTACGGGCACACCACCCATACCGGTGCCGCCTGCGTACACCTCATACAGTTGCAGTTGGTCAGGGACGTCGGGAAGCATCGGACCGCAGTTAAATGCCACACTATCCCCGAGATCACCTATGTCTTCAGAGTTCAAATTAATTCCTTTGAATTTGACGAGCGCGTACTTATAATCCTCAGGAATCGTAAATGTTCCAACCGTTCTGTTTCCGCCTAAGAGTGTTGTGACAAGCTCAGTGGTCGACCCGGTTTTCATGGTTTTCGGACCGACCGTGAAATTTACGCTCGCAAGGACTTTGGGTGGCCACGCGTCTTTCGGGTTGGTGATAGTCAGATACGAGATGCCACCGAATTTATCCTTTAGAAAACTCATGGATTGGTCAACGACGTCATCAACGTCCTTAAACCTGAGGACATCACCGTATCCGGTGACATTGTCGCCACAGATCACTGTTATTTTCACACCAAGTGTACTGAGCGCTTTTTGAACCGTGGCGTTCGTTCCATTGGTAATAATGATGGGAATGGAGAGATATGATGCGAGCGGTGTCGCCATCACCCCGAGGACATACCCTTGATAATCATCTTTGATAAGCAACGCCGCATCGCTGTGTTTCCAGTACTTGGTCGCGATATCAACGGACCAGGCTTCCGCGGATCGAGAATTATCGATCAGTAAATTCACCGGAATCCCAATCTGCTCGTCCATGGCCCTGGTGACCGCACTTGAGGGATTCGTCAGATTTGTAATGTACAGAGGGATGACCTCCTGATTCCCTGTTTGGTCATAATGGACGGCAAGCGGGGTTGCAAGCAACGCATAGAAGGGATCAGAATCAGAGACTGAGATTGCACTTGGAACAGAAGAAAAGCTACTGGTGATAGACGTATAATCCTTCAGTGAGTAGATATTTTCTGTCGTTTGAAACGGCTTCCAAAAATACACACCAACAGCGGCAATAATAATAATGATAACTCCGGCGACAGCTATGATCTTATCATTTTTGTTCATATGTAAATCCCCGCATCTGAAGAAGTTTTTTCTTTGTATTCATATTCTTATCTTTCTATATAATATTTTCTATTATATTTACTTACGAACTCTGTTACAAAAATATAACTCTATGAATACGTTTAAGAAGGAGACGTTCATTACAGCCCACAAAGGAGAAAACAACAATGCCTGGAGAAGAAGTATCACCACAATTACAAGATCAAATCAACCGATTACAACAAGCACGGTCGCAGCTGCAGATGATAGCTCAGCAACGCCAACAAATCGAACTGCAACTGAAAGAAGTGGAAGAAGCAATACAGGAAATCGAAACCGTGTCTGACAAGACACCCATCTACAAAAGCATCGGCTCACTCCTCATTAAAACAAAAGGAAAAAGCGATATTCAGAAGGAACTGTCTGCGACGAAAGAATCACTTGAATTACGGAAAACCACCCTGGAGAAACAAGAAGGCCGCAGCAGGGAAAAACTCAATGAAATACAAAGTAAAGTTGAAAACGCGCTGAAACTCGCGGGTGGACAGGAACAGTAAAATGGTACGACAACGAATTATCTCCGCGCATAGTGATTTGCAGACCGGTTTTTTTGGTAAATTTTTCATTGTTCTCGGTATACTTCTTTTGCTCCTGTATCTTGTGGAAACGCTCCTGCATCCGCTTGGGCTCGGTGACGCGGTCACCGGCGCGCTCCTCGCCTTCACTATCTTATGTATAGGGTTAGGCGTGATCTTGTACTTTTTTGCGTGTCAGTTCGCAAAACTCTCAGAGATAGCAGAAGAAATCGAATCGGATGAATCCCTCGTCGACGAGGAAGAAACAAAAAAAGAAAAACCATCGCCGTGACAGTGGGCTTATTCACCGAATCGCCGTTTCCTGTTCTGATACGTCCGTATCGCCCGGAGGAAATCCCTTTTTTGGAACGCTGGCCAATAGACATCAGAAAAGTAAAGCTCTGAGTAGGCAATCTGCCAGAGGAGGAAGTTTGAGATTCGTTCTTCACCGGAGGTCCTCAGAATGAGATCCGGGTCGGGCAATCCTGTCGTATAAAGGTACGAGGAGACGGTCGATTGTGTGATGTCACCAAGTTTCATTTTCCCTTTTTTTACATCCTGGGCGATCTGCTGGATTGCGTGGATGATTTCCTCACGTCCGCCATAGGCAAGCGCGATGTTCAAATGATAGGCATCGTAGTCTTTCGTCATTTCCATAACATAGTGTGCTGACTGTTGGATGTCTTTGGGTAATAACTCGAGGCGCCCGAGGATGCGAATCCGAACCCTGTTTTGATGAATGCGGGAGTCTTGTTTGGCTTTGTCGAGTTCTTGTTTGAAGAGCGTCATCAGGGTGTTGATTTCTTTCTCACTTCGTTTGAAATTCTCTGTTGAAAACGCGTAGATAGTGAGCACAGGGATTCCGAGGTCGAAGCACCAGTTAAGGACTTCCTCGATTTTCATTTTCCCGAAGATATGTCCTGCCTCTTTGGATAACCCGAGTTCTTGGGCGAATCTGCGATTCCCGTCCATGATCACCGCGATGTGTCTCGGTAAGGGGTGTTGTCTGGTCTCTTCGATGAGTTTGAAGTCTCGAAATTCATTTATTTTCCGAGAGATATAGGTGTAGAGAGAAGAGCGGTACAGCGCGGTGAGAATCCGTTTTCCTGTCAGACTTTGGAGCGCGTATTTCTCCAATTCATCCATTTTTGCCCCAGCAAGGGCCCGAAGCGATACTCGTGGTGAACTAATGATGGTCCCTCAAGAGACCAATAGCCTTCTTATTTAAATAAATTTATCTCTAACTATAGGATGGTATAATTCCTTCATGGGTTCACCTTACTAAAAAATGGGGGTAAGAGCGTTTTATACCTTTTACTCGAAGAAAAACAGGGTTAAAGATATGTTTTTAAAGGAGATGGTGGTTATAAAATTGTATTGCGGGGGAAAGACATGAGCAAATATCCTCTGATTGGAGTTAGTATCATTACCGTGATTCTTCTTGTTCTTGGTTCATTGACTAATGTGGTTGGGTATCAGTCTGTGAAATCAACTGCGGTAAATGATTCTCCATTATTTAGCGTAAGAACACGGAGAGCTACTAATCAACAACAGAATATTGTTACTTCTCAGTATCTTGGAAAGGGGAATGGAAATGTATTATATTTTCCAATAAGAGATAACAAGATTGAATCATTAAAAAGAACAATCGAAATTATCAGTCAAATGGATGATAAAACATTCGAGAAGTTTACAGATTTGATTATCCAAAGAACTATGCAGGATGATACCTTAAAAGATATAAACCCGAATAAAATTGTTCAGTTACTTCGTCAAATTAGAACACAACCAAAAACAATTACCAACATGATAATGAGCAGAAGTAATGAGAGATTAGACCCAACAAATTTTAATTGTTATACAATATTGTGGGGGCCTCCTATATGTTATATTTTCATTGCTATTATTCTCGTTCTCGTAATGTTAATTTATGGTCCTATCCTCATAGTATTGAGATTACTGACAATGGCAAATTGTCCTACAGCGGTGGTTAGCGAATGCCCAACCCAATTTTATACTTTCTGTGGAACGTGCAAGGTAGCAATGAGGTAAAATTATATGATAAGGAGATGGTTAGCGGTTGGAATCATTCTCTTGTTCGTTGGAACCTGTACTATTCCAGCGATGGCACAGGATACTGAGAAACCACTACCGACATCAAGAGGTCATTGGTTGTATGTTGGTGGGAGTGGACCAGGGAACTATACGAAGATTCAAGATGCTTTGGATAACTCAAGCGATGGAGATACCATTATTGTTTTCCCAGGATTCTATCAAGAACATGTTTATGTGAAAGCATCAGTTACCCTCAAAGGCATAGATTATCCCATAGTTGATGGAAACAGTACCTATAGTGTATTCAATTTGGCTGCGGATGGGGTTACAATTGATGGATTTGTCATTCAAAATGCTGGAGATTTTTTTGCGCGACCTGACTATGCCTGTGCGGATATTAACTGCACTGGAAATAATGTAGTAGTAAAAAACAATCGTTTTTTAGGTCCGGCGAAAGATGGTGTATGGGTTCTCAGTGACATGGGTTGGCTCAGTAATATTTTAATTTTCAATAATACTTTACAAGATACTTGGTATGGAGTTTTTACTGTGGTGTCCAACCATGTTAATATTTCCAATAATGTATTTTCGCATCATTATACTGCTGGTGTTGAACTTTATTATTGTACTGATTCGTTAGTCTCTAATAACCTGTTTTCAAATATAACCGACCAAGGTCTCTACGGTATCCGCTGCGAATGGAGTGGGGAAGTCGAAATCATCGGTAATACGTTCCAAAACTGTAACAATGGTCTTGACATTGAAAAATCAGGAACAATGTTGGTGAGAAAGAATAATTTCCTGCGTAATAAGGTAGACAGTTCTTTTTTGGCATTCTTTTTTAACCCTTTGCGGTATCAGTCGAACTATTGGGGCCGAGCGTTGATTCATCCCAAAGTTATCTTCGGTGGAATGACACCCTTGGTTCTCTATCCCCTTTTCTTCCCATGGATTCTATTTGACTGGCGTCCCGCACAAAAACCTTATAACATTTCAGGGATGAGATAATGGAAATAAAGAAACTCCTAACAGTAGGTATCATCTTTCTATTCATTGGTGTTGCTGTTGCACCAAGCATCAACTCCGTTGTTGTAAAAACATCCATTAATAAGGATTATAAATCTGTTTCTTTGACAGAAAAATCTAAAGTGTCGGTTCAATTTTTTATGTTACGAGGAGTAGAAACAATTGAAAGAGAAATCCCGTTTCAAGATTCCGATTATCTCTCAAAACTCATGGATGGTTCCGATGTCGATGCAATAGCATCTGAACTTACGAGTTTAGGGTTAGTACCATCATCGATGAACTCGGAACAGCTAAAGAGTCTTATCAGTGGAGAGTATAGTAAAAAAGAATTCGCAAAATATAGTGATAAACTGACCAGGTTTACTTCCAAAGAAAGTTCTGAGGTAAAACAAAATTTTCTATGCACTCTGAAAGGTGAAGCTCATTCGTATATGGCACGAAATCTGAGAGCAGAACTCTTTGGTTTTGCAGCATTTCCAGGGATGGCATTACTTATCTTAGACTTCTGGTTACAATTCCTTCTACCGAACTATCCAATAATAATACCGGGAATATATTTTGGTTTTGGTCCTCTTGGAGTAATAGGATTGACATTAATAGCAGCTGTTCTGGCACTCCAGTACATCTCAGACAATAATCCGATAAAACTTAGTTTATTATTCCAAGATATAGGCTTGTATGGAATATATAACGGTCGGGATGCGTATGTCAATACCTCTGGTATTGGTGGGAAATGGTCATTACATGGGTATAATGTAGATTTACACCTAGTAGGCTTTTTTGGAATATTTGTCTCTTTTTTCAATCCTAATTCTCAGTATGATAAACTTATCGGTTCTTCCATATATTTATGGGCACAGAATTAAAAAATGAAGAGTTAAATCAGGTAAAGAAAATGAAATTGTAGCTCATCGGGGTTGTCATTTTGATTCGCACAAAACATGAGTTACCCATTGGGGTATATTTTCAAAGTAGGAACTGTTTTGAGATTGTAATATCAGAGAGTGAAAGGTTGTACCAAAAAAAGAGTACTAAAAGAAAAGAAATTTTTCCTGTAACATTTGATAACGAGGAATAAGAAAAATATCAATGCCGCATTAAGTGACGTTATGAATAGAGATTTTCGGCGGTGTCAGCGAGCTCTTTGACGGTTTCTTGGATGTCTTTCTGGTACGCCACGGGGTCCTCTAGCGCCCTGATAGTATCTCGGAGTTCTTCTTTTTCTGATCCGCTTACTGTTTTCACCTGCAGAACCTGTTTGAGGAGCGGAATCACGTCGGAACGAGCTTGTTTCACGAAATTGTAGGTGAAATCGTCGATATGGAACCATCCTCGGTATCTTCCTGGATTGACGATAAATTCCTTTGTAACTTGCACCATGAAATCATAAGGGATCGGCCCGATGATGCCGGTGAAGGCACCGATGAGGTAGAAATGATACCGCTTGTGTTCAAAACTACGTTTCAGTTCTTCCAGGAGCAGGGGAATGGAGGGATCGCCGATGTCTTGTAACGCAAACATTGCTTCCTCGTTTGCGAGTGAGTCATCCGAATCCTTTTTCAAAAAATCGATGAGAGCGGGGACCGCTTGAGGGTCCTTGCTTTCGCGCAATATCTTTATGGCTAAATAACAGCTCCAGGTGAAATCTGTTTTTAGAAGCTCAACAAGCTTCTTTGTTGCATCGGTCCCCATGAGGACAAGTTCTTTGATCACGTTTCCGGCATACCGTTGTATTTCCTCTTCTTCTTTGTCGAAAAACTCCTCAGTATCCAGTGATTTCAAAAACGCAATGTGTTTGTCAAGCCTCTCCATATGATCTTGCACCGTACCTCTCAAGGAGGTAAAGCGATTCTCGTTACTTAAAGATTTGTTCATCAGGATACCTCGTTGTATTATCTGGAGAAACACCACTGACCACGTGGGAGCCATAAGTTACTTTTTGTTCGGCAACACACTAAAACCGATCGGAAGAATCAAAATAATGAGGTAGGTAAGACCGATATCCATCATGTAGTCGACAAAATTCATATGCATTGGACTTGGTGGTAAAAACAACAGCAGGTCAATGACAAGACTGAGAACAAACCAGAGAACTCCCGCGAGTATCCCTTCTTTCAACGAATCTTTTTCTATTTTCTTAAAATACAGAACAGAGCTGATCATTACTGCAAGCACCAGAACAACCGGCATAATCGATTCAAACAATGGTCGATTCGAGCTTTTCAGTGGAAAGATCACAAACGATACCAGGAATGGTATCAACCAGATGAGAAATCCAAATCCAACGAGTTTTACATATTTATTCATGCACGCATCTCTCCTTATCTTTTCGTATCGGTTTTTACTTCATAAAGATTCGTACATTACTTGTATTTGTTGAAGTGGTTACTGAGGGTGTTTGGTATTTTTCACAAAGGCAAACATCAGCAGAGAGCAGAGTGCGAGACACAGCGCAAAGATGAAGGTGGCCTGTGGGGAAAATGTATCCCATAAAAACCCAGCGATGATCCCAGCGGGTAGTGCGATGAGTCCGGTTGCGGTATGGAAGGTCCCTAATGCGGTTCCTTTGAGGTCAGGCGGTGCTAAATCAACAACGAAAGCTCGCTGCACGCCATCGATGAATCCGAAGAAGATGCCGTAGAGGATGAAAATGAAAATGAGCATGTACAGTTGCGAGGTAAAGATAAGGCAGAGTGCTGTTGCAGCAAACACTAGATATCCTATGATTAACACCGGTTTTCTGCCGATTTTATCAGAGAGCATGCCTGTGGGGATGGTAAACAACGTGTAGACAACATAAAATAAGATGTACAGAAGGAGCGTGGTGGTATCTGGATATCCAAGTGTATTTGATCGTACTATAAGAAATGCATAGCCGAAATTCCCAAGGGAGAAAATAGTAGAGACAAGGATGAAAATCTGGAGGTTTCGGGGGAGTTTTTTCATGCTGACGCGAAATGGTGCTTTCTGATGCTTCTGTATCTCGGTTTGTTGGCGTTTTTCTTTGATGAACAGGATGAACAGCACCCCGATGATCCCGGGGAAGAACGCAACGAGAAACAGATTTCGATACGTAGCAAGGGGATTACTACTTGCAAAAAATGTTAAGAAAACGATGGCCAGTATCGCACCGGAAAATGAGCCGATGCCGTCCATCGCGCGTTGGAACCCGTAGGCTTTTCCTCTGATGGAGACATCCACTGATTCTGCGACAATGGCGTCCCGTGGCGCGTCTCTGATTCCTTTGCCAATGCGTTCAATAACTCGGAAGAAAAGAACAAACGGCCAGGTTTGTGCAAACGCGAAGAGTGGTTTTGTCAGAGAGGAAAGCCCGTAGCCAGCAAAGACAAATGGTTTTCGTCTCTTGATTTTATCGGACCAGTATCCCGAGAATACTTTGAGTAGGGAAGCGGTTGTTTCCGCTGCTCCTTCGACGAGCCCGACGACCCAGACGCTTGCGCCAAGAGACAGTAAAAATAAAGGAACAACCGGGAATACCATTTGACTACTAAGATCGGTAAACAAACTGACGAAGCCGACAATAATAATGTTCCGCACCAGCCCGTTGAAAAACGATTGTTTGTTCATTGTTTACCTCGTTTAGGATGCAGAGTTATTGTGATGTATGAATATTTTTTCTTCGTTTCAGTGTTTCGGTAAAAAAGAGGAGAATACCTTAAAAATAAAAAGACAATACCGAGTTCGAGGCGTATGGCAGCAATTGAAGTAAAAAATCTGGTAAAAAATTTTGGATCGTTTCAGGCGGTAAAAGACATCTCTTTTTCTATAAATGAAGGGGAGATTTTTGGGTTGATCGGTCCGAACGGTGCAGGGAAGACAACCACGCTTCGCATCGTGTCAACTCTTCTTACTATCACGAATGGATCGGTCACTATTTTAGGATTTGATCTTGCAAAACAATCAGGCGACATCCGCAAGATCATCAGCTACCTTCCCGAGGACGCTGGTGCGTATAAGAATCTTACCGGACGGGGGTACTTGCAGTTCATCGCCAATTTCTTTGACTCTAAACAGCATCGGCAGATGGTTGAAAAAGGGATACAGATAACGGACCTTGGCGGCCGCATCGATGATCGCGTTGATACCTACAGCAAAGGGATGATGCGCCGGCTTCTCGTCGGCAGGGCACTTATGACAAACCCGCGGGTCGCTGTCCTTGATGAGCCGACCGCGGGACTTGATGTCATCAACGCCCAGGAGATTAGAAAACTAATCAAAGATACCGCGAAGAATGGGACGACCGTACTATTATCCTCGCACAATATGCTTGAAGTTGAGTACCTTTGTGACCGCATCGCACTGATCTCAGAAGGGAAAATCGTGGAAGAAGGGAAACCACGCGCTCTCATGGAGAAATACAAGGCGCGTAACATCGAGGAGGTCTTTATCGAGGTGGTGCACGAATGAGCGGGCTTGGCAACATCATTAAAAAAGAGGTACGGGAGCTTCTCACACCGGCAACGTTTTTGCCAATCATCCTTATCGCCTTGATTTTCGGTGCGATGGGCAGCAGCATCCAAGGGATCCAGGAAGGCGCGCAGGCGCCACCAGTGATTGGCGTGATCACTGAGGATACAGGCACCTTCGGCACCATGGCATCGACGATACTGCACACACACGCAAAGGTGGTGTACAATTCGACCTCCGATTCTGACCAACAAATCGGAGTGAACACTATTCAACAAAAAAATGGGGTCGCGCTAATCGTCATCCCGCAGAATTTCACGCAGCGTATCGATCATGAACAACGAGGGACCATCAAGGTATTCTGGATCATGAAAGGTGCAGGGGTTCTTGATACCATCTCATCAAGCATGCTCGAGGGATTGATTGCGCAAATCAATACGAACATCTCGCGGGCGCTCATCCAGGGGAACACCACCGTGAACGCCACGTTTGTCCTCACACCTACGCAGCCGGTTCAGACCACTCACTTCAAGAACCGGGAATTCGTTGGTCTGTCGCCAAATGCCATCGTAAGCATGCTGTCCTCCCAATCATTTCTTATCCCGATCGTCATGATGATGATCATCATTATGGCTGGCAGTATCGTGATCACGTCCATGGCGCTCGAAAAAGAAAATAAAACCCTTGAGACACTGCTGACGTTGCCGGTGAAGCGGACCAGCATCGTCACTGGGAAAATCGTTGCAGCGGCGTTTATCGGGTTGCTCCTTGCCGTCATCTACATGGTCGGCATGGGGTATTATATCGGAGGGTTCCAGATGACCAGCGGTGTCAATCTCGCCGCGCTCGGGCTTGTCCTTACCTCCACGGATTTCATCTGGATCGGCATTTCCCTGTTTGTTACCCTGATCGCAGGGCTTTCCATGTGCATGCTCCTTGGGACTTTCGCGAAGAACTACAAAAGCGCACAAACCTTGACATTCCCGATCACCATGCTTGCACTGATTCCCATGTTCCTTACTATTTTCGCGGATTTCGATACCCTGCCGTTAGGACTCAAGGTGTTCACGTTCGCGATACCGTTCTCCCATCCAATGATGGCGCCACGGGCGCTCCTTTTCCATGACTATACATTGGTTATTGCAGGGATCGTTTATGTCGGTATCTTCGCGATGATCATGATCAGCATCGTCGTCTGGGTGTTCAAAACAGATCGACTTCTCACTGGCGGTACAACGAAACTCACGTGGTTGAAAAAAATATTCATACGGCGACGGTTCTAAAAAAGTGGCCGTATTCTTATGGACCAGTAATTATTGTTTTTGAACGGGTTGCTCTGAAAACAATAGACCGATCAGTTGGAATGGCACTTGGTACTTGTGGCCCTCAGCCATCAGACGTGTAAAGAGCGGTGTATTCTGATGACCAGTTGAACATCCGATGATGAGCACTCCGTTGTTGGTCTGGAGTTGCCCCTGATGTTGGCCGTGTTCTATGGCGAATTGCAGAAGACTGTAGTTTCCGGGGTTGTCATTCCCAAGATACAGCACAGTTTTTGCTGGCTCGAAATTTGCCCCTGTGGAATTGGGTAAGAACCCGATACACAAGAGGAGCGATACGATAATTATCTTATAAGGTAGTTTCATGTGGTTCCCTCTTTTTGGTGATTGAATGGCATCCGCCCCATATAAAATTAACCACTGTTAATTAAATGAATGATTCCTGGCCATCTTCGTATTATTCAGTGAGCAAACCTTTTTATAGCGAAGAGATTACTCTTTTCATAAGGGGATATCTATGAAGAATCATGCTCATCATAAAAAATCAAAAATCTGGGAGAATATGCGCGGTTGGGAAGGGATCTGGTTCCATCTCGCAGGAATCATCGCTATTCTCTGGTTTCTTATCCGAGTGGTCCCAAAACCTCAACGAGCCCAGTATCCCTGTCAACAGGTCGCTATGTCGATTTCACTTGGGTATATTGCATTCTGGGGCGTGCTATTTACCGGGCTTGTGGTGTGGATGCGAAACGCCAAGACAAAATTTGCGAAAACGGTACCAACGCTCCTTGCTGGTTTCGTCGTGTTATTTACTATTACAGGGGCCGTGTTTGGTACGAACTACTTCCAAGGAACTCAGCCTGCTGCAGCCACATGGGATCCCATCCCTAAACAACCCATGGGAAACGGCACTGGTGTGAACCCTGGCCGGGTGGTCTGGATGTGGAACCCGAACGCCACAGAAAAAAACCTGACCGGGTACTGGTGGGAACAGGCGAATAACAACCAACAGGTACTTGACCAGATGTTTTCCTTGGGTGTTCAACAGCTCTCAGGAAAAAGTAACGATACCATGGCATGGGACACGTTATTTACGTATTTCAATCAGGTTCATGGAAATGGAAATGTGGGCTATCAGCCAGGAGAAAAAATCGCGATTAAACTGAACTTCAATAACGCGTTAAGCGGTGTTGGGGATCCCTACACATATGAAGATAACGATCGCGACGCAAGCCCGTACGTGGTGAAAGCACTTCTCCGACAACTGGTGAACGCTTTCGGAGTTCACCAAGAGGACATCACGATTTTTGATGCCTCCAGACCCATACCAAACTGGTTCTACAACCGTGTCTACTATGAGACGTATCCCGCTGATCCGCTCGTGGAGGAATTCCCTCATATTCACTACGTTGATTCAACGGGCGGGGCAACAGGCCGGGAGAAGGTGACCCCAAGTTCCACAAAGATGTATTTCGCTGACGGCACCATCAGGACGCTACCAACCCAGGTTGCTGACGCGAAATATATCATCGACATGCCACTGCTGAAACGACATCCACTGAACTATGGTGTCACGCTCTCAGGGAAGAACTTTTTCGGCTCCTTCATCGAGCCGGTCTCTGATATTCACCCGTACCATCTCTCAGGCTTAATCATGGGGAACCCTGCGCCACAAGTCGATCTTTTCGCATACAAGAACCTAGGAGGAAAAACGCTCATCTATCTAGGGGACGGGACGTTTGGCACCAAGACGGATCATAAGACGATTGCGAAGTTTTTGATGTATCCGTTTAACAATGACTGGACGAACAGCCTGTTCTTCTCGCAGGATCCGGTTGCCATAGACTCAATCATGTACGATTTCCTCTACACGGAAGGAACGAATCCTTGCGAAGGGTCCCAGAATTATCTCCATCAAGCTGCGGTTCCATCACCGAATACCTATGATCCTGAACACGACGGGGTGTACCTCTCGACAAGTCTTGGTGTCCATGAGCATTGGGATCCAACCCTGAATATCTTTTCAGCGGACCGGTACTCTGGTCCTACGGGACATGGGATCGATTACGTCGCGTGCGGCGCGCAGTACGCGAACCCGGGCGTTGTGATCACCACACCGCAAGAAAAGCATCTGTATCTGTTTGGGAAAGACAAAGGAAAGTTTCCTGCTACGGTGATTATAGGAAAAATCAATGTGGAGGCACAGGTCAACGGTGACGTTGGGTCCGTCGAAAAAGTGGAGTTTTACCTAGATAATAAATTACAAGGAACCGATACCGAGGCGCCCTATACCTGGTCATGGAACACCATATCACTCTTCAAACATACGATAAAAATCATCGCCTACTACGATTCGATGAACAGTACAAGTAACCAAATCACAGTGTGGAAATTCCTCTGATGGCTCTCCAATAAAAATGGGCATCGTAAGAAAGATCCTTAGCAAGACCATGGTCGGGGTTATGTTCTGACAAGCACATGAAAGATCAACCCCTTTTGATTGTTCGATGAACGAGAAAATTATTCGGTTTAGTTGTTTGCATTCCCTTTGAACATTCGGATGACTCGGATTGAATGGTAGCTAATTTTTTTCTATTAAAAATTTGGTAAGGTTGGCTTGGTCCAATCTATTTTTTTACCGAAGTTATGGAATAAAAATTTGGTTTGGATAGAAAAGTAGATAAAACTTTAATCACACTCATTACCGTGTATTTTCCTAAATAGCCTTGAGATTGGCTCGTATTATCTCGAATTTTCTCGATGTATTTCTTTTTTAAATGCCTAAAAGAATACCAAAGAATAACCGCATATATTTGCCGATATCGGACTCGCCCACGCTTCGACAGATTTCGAATTCGTAGTGCTGTAAATCCTTCTTCTTTTAAACAAGAAGTAATGGTGGTCAGGGTCTTCCTTTTGCAGTTCTCCCCCATTGATTTTTGTGCCAACACATCAAGAATGATTAATTTTCCTCCGCGAGGCTTAAGGATCCTGTACATCTCTTTTATCGTCTTCTGAATGTCGTCACTATAGCAGAACGACTCAAGGGCATAGACGCAGTCGAAGTATTCATTGGGAAATTTCGTGTCATTGTAGGTTCGCTCCAAGACCTCTGTATTCAGGAGGTTTCTTTCTTTTGATAATTCCCGAGCGAACTGTACCTCAGCTGGTGCGAGGGTAACACCATACAGTTGAAAGTTTGGATGTTTTTTTGCGAGGAATACAAGGGTTGATCCTACCCCACACCCTGCATCAAGAACAGTCAAATTATTTTCGGTTGAAGGCAGGAGACGGTTAATATAATTGTTCATGTTCATTCGAGCCTTATGTACGCATTCTGTCGGCTTCGTGTAGTACCCGAAATGCCATCCTTGAGCGAGATAGTATGTGGATTCATGATGCCTTACTCGATTCGTCCAAAATTCATTGTACTCGGTTCTAACCCCCCACTCTTCCATGATTACATATTAGTTCATCTTCATATTTAATAATTTCGTAATAATTTATATGAAATAACTCAAATTTTAACTTTTGATTAACAGGAGTTATTAAAAGAGAAGGATTTTTTTCTCCACTGGTTTTTAACACAAAAAATATCGGAATAAAATGAGCATGTAACTACTTCCTCATAAAAACCCAGAAAAAAACCCTGTTCACAACACTTAAATGATTGAAATAGAATCTCAATGATGCCCAACTAAAGGAAAAAAATACTTTCACTCACCTTAGACAAACATTAATACCTATAGACGTAGGTAAAGAAAATGATGATGAGACAGAAATATCTCTATTATTTCTTACAAAATACCCGCCAGTGTTCAAAGATGAAATTAGCGAAGATCTTTTTCCTTTTCAATAACGAGTACACTATGAAGAACCAGTGTAAATTATATAATTTCATTCCCTACAAATACGGTCCGTATTCATTTGAGTTCTTCCACGATGTTGATATCATGGAGCGAGAAAAAATACTGAGAACAGATACAAACCACATTCATTTTATACATGACAATGCCCTATCCAAAATAGACATTCCAGACGACTTGAGCCGCTATCTTAACAGATTATCAAGATTAAGTGAAAAAGAACTTATCGAATATGTCTACGACCACTATCCGAATTACACAATTTTCAGTGAAATCGAAAAAAAGAAACAATACATCAGAGACCAAACTGGGATTATAACCATCGGCTATGAAGGATTATCCATCGATGAATTCCTCATGCGATTAATCCAAGATAAAATTGATACCCTTATCGACATCAGAAACAACCCCTGGAGCATGAAATATGGATTCACGAAACAAACACTTGCAACACTGTGCGATAAACTAGGGATTCAATATCTTGGTATCCCCACCCTTGGTGTTCCAAGTCACTTAAGAAAAAATCTTCAGACAAAAGAAGACTATGACAACTTGTTTATACATTACTCTACGTATTTGAAAACAAGAACAGAAGATCTTGATAAAATAATAAAACTTTCAAAAAAACAAAAACTCGCTCTCATGTGTTTTGAGAGAGATTCGCATTTGTGCCATCGCCATATCCTTGCAGAAGAATTGAAACGATTCGGGGCTTTTAACCCGTTTTTCTCCAAGAGAGAGAAGAGGACGTAACGGCAGTCGAACAGTATAATCTCGCGATTATTTATTTAATTCACTCAATCGTTTTTGTAATTCTTCGAAAATTATTTGTTTCTTCTTTGTATTTAAATGAAATAAGATTTTTGATACCATTGCGGTTGATATAGTAAAGATATAGTTTAATTTTATGACGCTATCTTTTATTGCTCCTTCTTGTTTGGTAAGAGGGATTCCTTTCATTTTGGTGTTGCTTGTTATTCCTGCAACAACAACATTGTCATGCTCTTCAAATAAAACAAGGGCAGGTCTTTTTTTTATTTCAAAGGTATCAGTAAATTGTACTTGTGCAATGACGACATCACCTGCTTTAAGCGCCATTCCAAGCCTCGTCTTCCTTGTTGTCCCAGAGTTCCTTCATCTTGGGTTGTTGTATTTTATGGAGGAATTCGTCGTACTGATTTCTTTTCTTCAGATTTTTGATTATTTCAATCATATGCGCAATTAATTCGTTATAGGTTTGCCGTGGATACTCCTTGTTTTTCTTCAGGGATTCAACAACAGATTTGTCTAATTGAATGGTAGTTGCATTATTCATTATGTATCTCCTATAGTTACTATATAACACATTATATATAAAGATTTCGTGGCGACCTTATTAATAGATACTAATGAGCAAATTTCTCCAATAGATAAGCGGACGTGGCGGGATTCGAACCCGCGATTACCGACTTAGAAGGCCGGTGCCTTATCCAGGCTAGGCCACACGCCCAAAGAGAGTAGCGCTGAGGGGGAGATTCGAACTCCCGCTCCCCTTGCGGAGAACCGGCTCTCAAGGCCGGCGCGGTGGACCGAGCTTTGCTACCTCAGCAGTGTGCGAACTAATGCAAGGGTATAGGATAATCCTTATAAAAAAGGGTTGTTCTTTTAGGATTTCAGAACAATTTCGATATGAACGCCGTCAGGGACCTGAATCCTCATCAGCTGACGCAACGCACGGTCACTTGCATCCAGATCAATGAGCCGTTTGTGAATCCGCATCTCCCAATGGTCAATGGTTTCTGTTCCTTCACCATCAGGGGATTTCCGACAAGGGACCCGTAATCGTTTCGTCGGTAAGGGCACGGGTCCTCGCAATGCGACACCGGTTTTCTCTGCAATCATCTTAATTTGCGTGCACACATCATCAAGCTTCGTTGATTCCGTGCTGGTCAATGATATCCGTGCTTTCTGCGCTGGCATACTCGGTTGCCCCCTTATCTATTAAAATAATTAAAAAGAAGAGCGGATGGTGTTATTTTGCTGCCTCAACCTCTAAACAGACACCGGCTGCAACCGTTTGCCCCATATCTCTGATGGCAAACCGTCCAAGTTGTGGAAATTTCTTGGATGATTCAATAACCATCGGACGGGTGGGAATAATCTTGACGATTGCCGCGTCACCTGTTTTGATGAAGTCAGGGTTCTCTTCTTTGACCTGACCGGTTTTCGGGTCAAGTTTCTTTTGGATTTCTTCGAATCTGCATGCGACTTGTGCCGTGTAACAGTGGAAGACAGGTGTGTACCCTTTCGTGATGACGGACGGGTGGTTCAAGACCATGATTTGCGCGGTGAATGATTTTGCGACCGTTGGCGGCTCAGTGGTTGGTCCTGCGACGTCTCCTCTCTTGATGTCTCCTTTGTTCAGACCGCGGATGTTCGCCCCAATGTTGTCGCCTGGCAATGCCTGGTCGATTGTTTCGTGGTGCATCTCAATGGTTTTCACCTCTCCGATGACCCCGCCGGGTTTCATGCTGGGTTTGAAGATCAGCTGCATACCTGGTTTCATGATACCACATTCAACCTTTCCGACAGGAACCGTACCGACTCCTTTGATGGAGTAAACATCTTGGATTGGCCATCGAAGTGGAAGATTTACTGGTTTCTCAGGCAGCGTGAATTTGTCAATTGCTTTCAGAACGGTATCACCAGTCCACCAGCTGATTTTCCCCTTCTCTTTAATATTGTCCCCAACGAACGCAGAAACTGGAACATACTGGAGTTGTTCATCTTTGTACCCGACGCTTTTCGCGAGTTTTTCCACCTCAGCTTTTACCTCTTCGTATCGTTTCTTATCATAGGGTGGTTGTGTCGCATCAATCTGGTTAATCGCCACAATCATCTGTTTCACACCAAGTGTCCGGGCAAGGAACATGTGTTCTTTTGTCTGCGCCATGACACCATGTTGTGCAGCAACCACAAGGATGGCTGCATCTGCCTGGGATGTACCGGTGATCATGTTTTTTACGAAGTCTCGGTGACCAGGAGCATCAATGATGGTAATGTAATATTTGTCAGTGTCAAATCGTTTATGTGCAACATCAATGGTTAATCCTCGCTCTCGCTCTTCTTTCAACTGATCGAAGATCCATGCGAGAGCAAAGCTTTCTTTCCCTTTCGCCTTCGCCTCTTCTCTGTATTTCTCAACCATGTGTGCTGGGAACTGTCCAGTATCGAGTAAGATTCTCCCGACAAGGGTGGATTTTCCGTGATCGACGTGACCAATAATCACTAAATTTAAATGGGGTTTTTCAGCCATAACTATACCTCCATGGTCTACATTTCAAATTAGTATTTATGTTTTCCTATTTCCTTTTTCTTTTGAAGGTTTGATAGCGTATACTCTTCCTATTTATAAGGTTTACCTAGGAGAGAAAGAGCGGTACGAACCGAGAGAAATTTTGATGATTACACACGCTCAATGAGACGCTCGACGATGTCTTTGTAGGTCGCTGCCAATCGCTGCGTGTCTTGCTTGTTTTTTGTCTCAATGTACACCCGGAATATCGGCTCAGTACCAGAAGGACGCATCAACACCCACCCGTTTTTCAAAAAGAGTTTGACACCGTCGGTCCTATCGATTTTCACAACGTCGGTAGCGTCCTTCATCTGCTCGGCAAGCAGGTTCATCACTTGTTCTTTTTTTTCATTCGGGCAGGTCATCTTCATCTTGTGCATCTCATAGTGCGGGATTTCCGCGATGAGGTCGGAGAACGGCCGTTTTTCTTTCGCAAGGATCTCAAGGATCTTTGCACACGTCATCGCCGAATCACGACAGTACTGTAACTCCGGGAAGATGAGACCGCCGTTTTCTTCACCGCCAAACACTGCGTGCTGCTCCATCATAACGCGGGCGACGATCGGAGACCCCACCTTTGTGTAGATGACACGGCCGCCATTCGCCTTGATAACATCCTCGAAACAGGTGGAGGTGGTCACGGGTGTGACTGCGATGCTCCCTTTCGTATTCTGTGTGATGTATTTTCCAGCAAGCGAAAGCGATTTATCACCCCAGATGTATGTTCCTTTTTCATCAACGAAGATCGCTCGGTCTGCATCACCGTCCTGTGCGATACCAAACGAGGCACCAACCTGTGGTACGGTATTGATAAGGGTTGTAAGATTCTCCGGGGTTGGCTCAGAGTTTCGCCCCGGGAATGTGCCGTCTGGCGTGCAATATAAGGGGGTGACGGTGCAGCCAAGTTTTTTGAGAAGGAGTGGTGTGACAAGGCTTCCGACGCCATTGCCGCAATCAAGAACCACATGGAATCGCTGTTTTTTGATAAGCGTGACATCGATCGTGGAAAGGATTCCTTTGTTGTACAGGTCTATGGCGCCGTCCCAAGTGGCGTAGGTCCCGGCATCCCTCCAAGGAGCACGTGCGTACTGTTGCGAGAAATAGAGTGCTTCGATTGCTTCCTCGGTGTCTTTGGAAAACTCGGTTCCATCAGAGGCGACCCCTTTGATGCCGTTGAACTGTGGGGGGTTGTGTGATGCAGTGATAATCACGCCGGAGTCATACCGTTTTTCTTTGACGGTGTATTGTAACGTGGGTGTGGGGACGAGACCGACATCTACCATATCGCATCCCGTGGAAAGCATCCCTGCGGCGACCGCTGACTTCAGCATGGTATTTGAGAGGCGTGCATCAGTTCCAATCACGACCTTCGGCCTTTTGATCGTTTTTTTTAGATAGGTACCCCAGGCGCTGCCGATCCCCATGGCAAGCTCACCGGTCATATCTTGATTGATGACGCCTCTGATGCCATTGGTGCCAAATAGTCGCGTCATCTGCCGATCACCGTTCAGTGGTTTTTTCTTTCGCTTTTTGGACGGCTTCAAGGGTTGGTTTCATGAAGAGCGCAAGCACGCGTTTAAGTTCGGTTTCGTTCTCAGCTTCAGCGGTGAGACGGATAATGGGGCTTGTGTTTGACGGGCGGATGAGGACCCAGCCTTCCAGAAGATCCACGCGCACACCATCCATGGTGTTCACGTGCTCGTACTCCTTTGCGAGTCTGGTTTTGAGGTGCTGCACCACATCGAACTTGATCTCATCGGGGCAGTCGATTTCCTCTTTTTTCGTCGGATAGATCGGAATTTCTGCGACCAACTCGCTGAGTGGCCTTTTCACTATATCAAGAATCTGCGCGATCTTTAAGGGAACGACGAGTGCGTCATCGAACAGGAAGTACTCGGGCAGGATGAGGTGGCCGGATGATTCAATCCCGAGGGGTGCGTGTTCTTTTTTCGCCTCTAACGTTAAGAAGGTATGGCCGACCGGTATTTGCTTGATGTGAAACCCCAGTGGCTCGAGCTGCTCTTTCACCGCTTTTGAGCATTCAACATTGACAATGATCGTCCCTTTTTTCTTTGTGAGACCGTATTTTCCAAGAAGGATCCCTGTTTGATCAGCGGAGAGAATCGCTCCGGTGTCGTCGACGATGACCGCTCGGTCTCCGTCCCCATCAAATGCGACCCCGAAATCGCAGCGGTGCTGTTTCACGGTTTCAACAAGCACGGAGAGGTGTTGAGGTTTCGGGTCTGACGGACGTTTGGAGAACGTCGGATCCGGTTCACAAAAAACCGGGATCATGCGTAGCTTGAGCGCGGTGAAAATTTCTGGCGCTGACAGCGTCATGCTTCCCCCGCCGCAATCAAGCGCGACCGTAAGTTTTTTCTTGAATGTAAATCTTAACAGAAAGAACTTCTTGTAATCATCATGGGCGTCAATGGGTTGTGCGGATCCCACGTGTTTCCATTCAGCGAGTTCGAATCGACCGCCGAGGACCAGATCCCTGATCCGCATGAGCTCCGCCTCCGGGAACCCCACGCCGTCCCCGTAATAGAATTTGACCCCGTTCCATTCCGGTGGGAGGTGGCTTGCGGTGACAAACGCAATGAGATCCACGTGCTGTACTCCCCCGGTGAACAGCGTTTGTCCGAAGGACGTCGTCCTGGTGTGTTTCACATGGACTCCGGTGGCGGTGATGCCTGCGATAAACGCGTGCGCGAGCGACGGGCTGGACTGGCGGATATCACTGCCGACAACAACATGCGTCCCCTGCATTGTTTTTGTGACGTAGGTGCCAGTGGCACACCCTATCCGGTAAAACACCTCAGGTGTGATATCCTTGTTGTACAACCCTCGGATGTCATACGCCCGGAAAATCTGTCGTGAAATCGGTTCGCTCATGACAGCAATAATGAGCAGGTTTTATAAAAATATGATTGCCGGAAGTGATTATTCACCGATCACGTTGCCGATTTGTTTCTTGGGGTACCCTGCCGGGATCGGCTGGTTCCACACGATGGCGTTCTCCAGTACTGCCTTTTGCTTAATGGTTTCATTGTCGCCGACTGCCACATTGTTCAGCACCGCCCCGTCGCCAATCTCACAATGCTCACCGATGACACAATGATTCAACAGAACATTATTTCCAATGGTGGTATGATCAAATACGATACATGAGTTGAGTGCGGAGTGCTGCCCGATGCGCACATCATTCCCAAGACATGACCAGTCGAGACGCCCAAGAACCGTACAGTGCTCACCCGTGAAAAAGGTCTTCCCCTGGCGCTCTAACAACAGTCTATGGACATTGATGTAACTGGTGATTCTCCCAACATCAATCCAGTACCCTTTGAACTCGTACCCGTAAAATCGCTTCGTGTTTTCGATGACCTGCGGGAAAATCTCTTTTTCCATACTGACCAAATGACCGGGTTCAATGTAGTTGAGCACCTGCGGCTCCAAGAGGTACGCACCCGCGTTGATGAGATCGGAGGGCGCATCCTCTGGTTTTGGTTTTTCTACAAATTTTGTGATGTTTTTGTTTTTATCGATATCGACAACGCCGAACTCTGAGACGTTTTCCACCGGCCATAGCGAGATCGTGGCAGCTGCCTTTTTCTTTTCATGGAACCGAAGCATTTTCCCGAGATCAAGGGAGCAGATGACGTCAGCGTTTAGCACAAAGAAATTCCCTTCGATAAACCGGTCAGCGTACTTGACAGCGCCACCGGTTCCCCGTGGTTCCGGCTCTTCATTGACGATGATATGTTTCCCGAAATCATGTGCACAGAAATACCCCTCGATTTGATTCCGCCGGTAATTGACCGCTAAAATGACCGTATCGACCTGTTTCGGTAACGTCCGGATGAGATGAGAGATCATCGGCTGGTTCAGGATAGGGAGCAGCGATTTTGACCGGGTAAACGTGAATGGCCGTAACCGGGTTCCGAACCCGCCAGCAAGAATGATTGCCTCCATAATAGGTGACTCCATTTGTTATAGTGACCCATGAAACGGTTCCCGCATATAAATCGTTTGTTTTTATCATTATACAAAAGGAGCGAAATGCATTTATATGATAATGTTAATATATTATCATCCTTTGGAGGAAGAACTATGAAAGAAATAATGAAGATGAAATGGGCTATCGGTATCGTATCAATTCTCTGTGTTGCATTGCTCGTATCGCCCGTGTGTTTAGCGGGGCCGTATGCGTACAACGTGCAAAAGAATAATAACAATAAACTGAAGACGTCGCAATCCCAACACTGGGCACTGCTCTTTGCGGTTGGTGTGTACCTCAATGCACCTGATAAGGACCGCCCTGAGATGCTTGAGGCATGCGATAATTTGTACAATACGTTGATTGGTTCACCAGATTATTGGCAACCCGCGAATATCCACACCGTGAAAGGCAGTCAAGCAACCCTTCAGAACCTCATCAGGGAACTGCGATGGTTAAAGCAAAACGCGAAAAGCGATGATTACGTGTTGGTTTACATTACCACCCATGGATGGCAGTTAAGGAATTCACAAGGTCTCCCCATAGATCTGCCCCCGAAGGATGAGGCAGACGGAGCCGATGAGATCCTCGTTATGTACAACGGGTTCGCCCAATGGTACGGTTTTATCTGGGATGATCTGTTGAACTTCCTTCTGAGTCGCATCCAATGTAAAGGACTGTGCCTCATCGTTGATAGTTGTTACAGTGGTGGATTCAATGATCCGCCGTTTACAAGTCTCCCTCGAAACCAGTTCACTGCTTCCTCATTTACCAAAGGGTTTATGGAGGATGTTGCGGCGCAGGGGCGCGTGACGCTTATGTCCACGCAAGAAAATGGATTGTCCTATGGATCGTATTTCTCTGATTATCTGACCTCTGGTTTCGGAGGATGGGCTGATTTCTGGGGAAACCAGGATGGCATCAATTCCGCGGAAGAAGCGTTTGCGTTTGCAGAACCGTTGACGGAATGGGCGACGGGCGGAGACGAAGTGCCGACGATCTCTGATTTGTATCCCGGAGAGTTCCCGGTCACGACATCGTAGAGGACCGGACCACCCTGAGAGAATTCTTTTACAGTACTGCGTCGGGAACGGAGACACTGAAACATTTAAAAGGTGTGAGAAATTCTGGTTGCACGACAGTCTCCAAGAGGACCGTCGGTCTCGGGCTCGTGGTCTAGTTGGTTATGACGTCTCCCTGACACGGAGGAGGTCTTGAGTTCGAATCTCAACGAGCCCACTCCGTTCCTTTTGAGTGCATGTCACTGCAGCTATAAAGGCAAATACTTCTGGAGTTTGACCTCGAGGAACTTACCTATGGCTAGACCATTGTCCCTAGCTCTTTGTAGTAGTACGTTTGTTTAAGAGCCAAGAACGATGAGAATAACCGCTAAGAAACTTACCCCAAACAAGGACCCAACTTCTTCATGGTACAAGACGATAGCTGACTACAGCAGAGCAACCAATATACACAGCTTGTTCAACCTCAAATCCATTAAACTTAGGTTCCGTTACTATTTTGAGACCAGCAAAAAAAATCATATCAAGAAGTCTGCTCTCATTCTGTTGAACAATCCCGTATAAACCAATTGAGATTAGTTTGTCTGGATATAGACAAACGATATTGCAAGGAAGGAATGGATTTAATTGAGTTAAGTGAACTAAGAAAATACCAATTCGTGGAAAAATGTAAAACATACGATATGCTATATTAGAAAGTAAACCTAAGTTAAAAGCATTTTCACCTTTGACAAATACTAAACAAGCTAAATTAACTATCTCAGGATGAGTAATGCTGTGCCTGCCAATCTTATAATGCGGAAACCTAAGGTCTTCCCCAATAACAAGGTTCTGAACCTGCTGGATGTTCATTCCTTTCGGCAATAATCCATAATTATGCAGTTCGACAACAGCGTTTTTGAAAAGCGGAAGTGCCTCATCTCTTGTTTTCGTTTGGTTTAGCCTTGTACTGAAAGTTTCAAGAAACATATTGAGATTTTCAAATTGTTGTCTGGTGAGTCTGACTGAGGTATTTCTAAGCCCTCTAATGCCACAAGGTTGAATAGTCATATTAATACAGTCGTTTTCTTGGCTTGACTTTACTGTCTGATACCCTACCACATTCGTTTGAGAGCCAAGGACGATGAGAACAACAGCTAGAAGACTTCCCCCGACAAGTACCAACTTCTTCATTGCTTCCCCTCTAAGTAATCTAAAAAGACCCTTTTAAGACCTTCCACAGCCTATATAAGAGCAAATGAACCTTTTTTCCTTTTCGTTAGACATAACTGTATCCTTGGGGCATAGTAAGTAGGCAAAAATAAGGTGATAATATGATATACGGGTAAGGTAAAGTATCATATCTGTTGTGTATTTAGTATGAGGATATACTCCTGTCTCTATCTCCTTATCCTATATAGTATTCCTATGCCCCCAACCCTCTCCTATCTGCCTAAGGGAAGGTAAAGTATCACCAGATATATGTATTTAGTATCCTTTACTCCCTCTACTGTCTCCTTCTCTATATGGGTACTATTCCTATGCCCCTGGGCACATGATCTTGTCGTATATCTTTTTCAAATCCTCCTCAGACTGGCAGTTATAGTGAGAAAGGTCTACATCCCCCCGAAGAGAATGACCCATAAGTATTTTCTTTATTGAAGTTGGACCTCCTAGCCTATCCCATTCTTGAGAGAAGCATTTCCTTAGTTCTTTAGCCTTGATGGGAGCTTTCCTGAATAAATGTGTCATATGAGTCTGGGAAAAGAGTTTATCGAGTTTCCCTCCATTGTTGAAGTATACCAGGTAGTCAGTCAATGCCTGTTGAGCCTCTGTAGTGAAGAATGATACCCTACTCCGTTGTGTCTTTGTAGTCTGCCCTTTAGAGGGGTTATGATTGATGTGTATGACCCTGCCCTCAACGTCTAAATCCTCCTGGTTTAATTGATACTTCTCCCCTGCTCTCATCCCAGAAGAAGCACCTAAGAGGATTAGAGCCCTGATTTGTTTAGAGTAGGTATGGTCTTTAAAGTAGTCGAGTGTCTGTATTATCATGTCTTTGTTGACTCTCTTGGGAGTGTATATAGGGTCTGAGGGTAGTCTAATGCTCTTAGCCCACTCGTATCTAATGTAGGCAAGATACTTCAGGATTTGATACATTTCCTTCTTGTAAGTGGCAGTAGAATAGTTATCCTTGAGTTGTTTGAAGTATGCTAGACTCTTGGTCTTATCTATGGGAGTCCCAACATACTCCAGGAATCTACTGAGATACCTTCTTACCTCCTTCTTATGGTCATTAGTGATACCACTGAGCTCTATGGTATCCAGGTATTCCTCAAGGTTAATTTCCTCCTGTTGGCAGTCCTTGACACGGAGGAGGTCTTGAGTTCGAATCTCAACGAGCCCACTCCTCCCATCCGTTTCTCTCCAACAGAAAATATTAAGAGAATCTACGCAATGCTGAGAGACGAGGTGAGATTGACAATAGAAAAGTGCGTCCGATGTCCTGCATGTGGAACAATCGTGACTCTCACAGGGACTCCTGGCGAGACTGTTACAGGTACTTGCCCAACATGCGGTTTCCATGGCAGCATCAGATTTGAGTCAGCAGTACATAAAACAGAACCGGTCATCAATATCCAACAGCTCACGAAAACCTTTGGAAGATTCACCGCGGTCGATCACATTACTCTAACCATCTCTGAGGGAGAGATTTACGGGTTGCTCGGGCCAAACGGATCCGGGAAAACCACGACGATTAAGATGCTCTGCGGACTGCTACGTCCGACATCAGGATACGCATCAATCCTCGGAAAACCGATTCATAACAAACCCGTCATGCAACAGATCGGGTACATGCCACAGGAGATAGCCCTCTATCTCGATAATACTGTTCATGAGAACCTTGCGTTTTTCGCTGGGATCTATGGAATAACGAACGATCGGTTCGTGCAGCAGGAAACACGATTGCTCCGATTCGTCAACCTAGAACGATGGCGTGACTCGCTCGTCTCGACGCTGAGCAGCGGGATGAAACATCGTCTGAGTCTTTCCTGCGCGCTTCTTCATGAGCCGCAAGTGGTCTTTCTTGACGAGCCGACGGTCGGGGTCGACCCGGAGCTAAGGGTGACGTTCTGGGAGTTCTTCCATTCGTTATCACAGAAAGGAGTTACCGTAGTTATTACGACCCATTATATGGATGAGGCGGATCGCTGTACACGCGTCGGCCTTCTTCGTGAAGGAGCGCTGATCGCCGAGGGAAACCCACAGGACCTCAAGAAAAAGGTGGGGACTACCTCATTAGAAGACGCATACCTACGACTCGCTGGGAGGAAGACGGCATGAAGCTGCGGCAAACACTCGCATTCACTAAACGAACGTTATTGCAGTTCCGTCATGACCGGCGAACACTCGCGTTCATCCTTGTGATGCCGCTCCTCATGATCCTCATCTTCGGGTACACCTTCGGCGGAGATGTCAGCGGCGTCAAAGTCGCCCTCATCAACCAGGACAGAGGTATCCAACCAATAAATATACCAGGTATACCATTCTCGCAGGGTCTCTTCCTCGCAGATAATGTCACTGCATTCCTTGATACTACGACATTGTCTCTTCAACCTTCCAATGATCCAAAACTTGCGCGAAAACAGGTTGATGACGGAACGATGTGGGCCGCGATCATCTTCCCTGAGAATTTTTCTGAAAACTTCATAGTAAGCCTGAGTCAGCCGGGGTCGGCGACCCGCCCTCTGGTAGAAGTCTACCTCGATGGATCGAACCCGACCATCGCAAGCGCTGTCCTACGGACAGTCTCTCTGGCAATCCAAGAGACAATGAGAATGCTTTCTCGTACGTTGAACCTCTCCCAGACGAACGCATCGCTCACCCTGGACCCTGTGTATGCCTACGGCGGTGGGAATACGCGGTTTATCGATTATTTCGCACCAGGGGTGATCTCGTTTGCGATCATGATGGTCACGACGATGATCACGATCATTCTGTTTGTGAATGAGCGGCGCACTGGAACGTTACAACGGCTCTTGGTTTCACCGGCGAAGGAAAGCGAGATTGTGGTTGGGTACTCTCTCGCGTTCGCAACTATTGGTCTCGTTCAGAGTATCGTCGTTCTTGTCGCAGCAATCGTGATATTTAATATCTCAGTTGTCGGGAATATATTCCTCGCATTACTCGTCGTGATGTTGATTGGGTTTGGGCATCAAGGGCTCGGTATCTTGTTGTCTGCTGGGGCGAGAAACGAGTTGCAAGCAATTCAGTTCGTCCCGCTGATCCTTTTCCCCTCGATTCTCCTCGGTGGACTGTTCTGGCCGATCGAGTCGATCCCAAGCTACCTCCAGCCGCTTTCCTATGTGATTCCTCTTCGCTATGGGATCGATGCAGAACGATCCATTATGCTCCGAGGATGGGGCCTGGGTCAGGTGTGGATTGACATCGTAGTCCTCGTCGTGTTCGCGATGCTCACGATCACCGGGAGTGTTCTCCTTCTGAAAAGAAAAGGGTAAATGCGGTGACTTACGGGTAACTCTCAACAAGCCCACCTCCTCTTTCATTCTCGTAAATAAAAAAGTAAATATCAGGAAGGGGTAAGAATCTCTTGCTATTTCGACGTTTTTTTCAAGAACGGCCAGACATCCTCGATGGTCTTCGCGCTGTTCACCAGGCTTTGCTTCTCCTTCCACCAGTCCGTGTTTTGGATATCCTCATGGGCCTTCGCTAGCTTCTCTTCTGCATGATTAATCTCAACAATCTTATTCATCGAATGAAGCGTGTACTCCATGTACACAATCACATCGCAGAGAACATCCATATCCTGTGCAAGTTCAGGGTTGATCATGCTGCGGATCTCCTCTCCGACGAACTCAAGGGAAAACGCGGGAAACTTTCTATTAAGTATACCCATACTCACCATCTCCAACGATAACTCCTTACTGGGTGCTATGTAAGCTCATATCATCTCTTTATTTATAAGTCCTCCCCTCGTTTTTTTAGTAACATAAAATTGAAATATCGTTCGCTTCATTCACCGGCCCGTGAGCAAAAAAACAGGGGCGGTCAATGATTTTTCTCAGCCTTTTGAGAACCAAACGAAAGGCGTGAAAGCGCTGCTCGGTGACCCGAAGAAAGCGATCCTTACCTTATCCCTCCCCATGATTGTAGCAATGGTCGTACAAACATTGTACAACCTCATTAACCGTATCTGGGTCTCTGGCCTTGGGACCGATGCAGCAGCCGCTGTTGGATTTGCATTCCCGCTTCTGTTCATGGGAACCGCGATTGCCACAGGGCTTGGTGTCGGTGGCGGCTCCGCGATCTCCAGGAAAATAGGTGCAAAGGATAAGAACGGTGCTGATAGCGCAGCGGTCCATACACTCATCCTCATGATCATCGTCGCTCTAGGGTATGCGATTCCTCTGTTTCTCTTCGCAGAAGATATTTTTCGTATGATTGGGGCTGCACAAACAACAGGAACCGCGGCACTCTACGCACGCATCATGTATTCTGCATCTATCGTTTGGTTTTTCACTTCGATTGCAACCGCTCTGCTTCGATCCGAAGGTGATGCAAAACGATCGATGCTTGCGATGGTACTGGGGGGAATTCTAAATGCGGTCCTTGATCCGATCTTTATCTATGGTTTCGGATGGGGTGTTCCTGGCGCCGCGATTGCATCGGTTGTTTCAATATGCGTCTCCGCAATATTATTGTTCTACTGGTTATTCCTGAAAAAAAATACCTTCCTTTCATTTCCCTTCCGCGGGTTTCATTTCGACAAAAGCATCATCAAAGATATTCTTGCTGTTGGTTTTCCTGCAACATTATTGCAATTGTCTATGGCAATCATGCTATTTCTCATGAACATTATTGTAGAACAAATCAGTGGAACAGATGGCGTTGCCGTGTTTTCCACAGGGTGGGCGGTCGCAACAACTGCATCAATGCCGCTTCTCGGTATGGCCACCGCGGTTGTCTCAGTGACCGGCGCCGCGTATGGTGCCTGTGACTATAAAAAACTCGATATTGCTCACATCTATGCGCTGAAAATTGGGATCATGATCGAGACATCAATCGCTCTTGTGACCTTCATATTTGCACCCGCCATCACCCTTGCATTCACCGTGTCTTCTGATATGGCCCACCTCGGAAACGATATCACCACGTTCCTACGAATTATTTGTATTTATTATCCTGCGACTGCATTTGGTATGTTGTCGTCATCGCTCTTCCAAGGTGTGGGAAAAGGGTTGTATTCTCTCATTGTCACCATTCTTCGTACTATTATCTTGATAATACCGCTCGCCTGGATTTTTGGGGTGACCTTAGGGTGGGGCCTTGTTGGTGCCTGGTGGGGACTTGTCGTTGCTAATATTATTGGATCAGCCATCACCTTTATCTGGGCAAAACTATACGTGAATCGCCTCCTCAACGCATCTCCCCTTTCATCATAGCGACTCTTACCTCGGTCTATGAGGTCATATAATTTCGTCATGTTTCATACTGTAAAAAAAGGGCATAAGCGTTTTATACATTTTACTCAAGGAAAATACACGCAACATTTTGTTCTTTAGATATGTTTTTAAAGGGGAACATTGTTATAAAATTGTATTGCGGGGGAAAGGTATGGATAAATATCCTCTGTTAAGCAAAGGTTTGGCTGTTGGAATCATTCTTTTGTTCATTGGGATAGGTATCATTCCAGCTATTGCACAAGATATAGATAGACCATCTTTGCCGACATCAAGAGACAATTGGTTGTATGTTGGTGGGAGTGGACCAGGGAACTATAGCAAAATTCAGGATGCTATTGATAACGCAAGTGATGGCGATACCATTTTTGTGTATCGCGGACAATATTATGAATTCCTCATCATAGAAAAAACGATCACATTACGAGGAGAAGACCAAAACCAAACGATTATCGATATCGACCCACCAGGTGGTACTGTAATCCAAGTAATCAATGCACCAAATGTGACGATCGATGGTTTTAGTTTTCAAAATCATCCTACGATATTTGATACAGGGGGCATATGGGCAGATCACTGCCCAGGGCTTACGATCAGGAATATTTCTGATTCTTGGCATCATGTGGCCGACTATGGCTTTCGACTCCTTTCCTCAAATCATAGTACAATTACAAGAACGTTTCTTTATTATAAAACAGAAAGTGCTATCGATATACAAAATTCTTCAGATGTGACCATTTCAGAAAATCGTATTATCGGAAGCATTGGATATATGGTATATAGTTGTGGTATTTCTCTTAGGGATTCACAAGAAATAACGATTACTAACAATACTATTGCTAAATGCATATTGTATGGTATTTCTCTTAGGGATTCACATAAAAGCAGTCTGGTGGGAAATAGTATCCAAAATAATAATGCATCTGGCATTTATCTTCTTCAATCGAACAACAATATCATTTCACATAATGAGATATCTTCAAATGTCAATAAAGGAATATTTATTGAGAACTCAAAAAATAATAATATCTTCGAAAACAACATCTACAACAATGGTTGGGAACGCTTATTTTTCTCAAATGCATTTCATAACAAGTGGAATGCAAATTTTTGGGGCGATGTGTCTTCCGAAAAACACTATATTAAAGGTACGGTGCATCTGGAACGATTCAATATCTCTTTTCCCATTTGGAAAGTTGACTGGCACCCAGCACAAGAACCCTATGACATTGGAGGATAAGGTCAGATGAAGGATACCTGGGTGAAGAAAGGGTTAGTTGTTTCTGTTATCCTTTTATTCATCGGTGTAGCAGTCGCACCAAGCATCAACTTCTCTGTTGTCAAAGCATCCAACGACAACGACCTTATTGAAGTGACTTCTCAGGCATGTGGCATCCAGGGATTTGGGAATACCACGGTGAAACTCACCAAACAGCAGTATCAGAATCTGGAGCAGTATCTTGTTGATTTCAGGGCACGATTGAATCAGACAACAACCAGGGAAGAAGCGGTTCCCATCTTCAACGATGCAGTTGTTGAATTGAACAAGTTTGGGTTGTTGCCGAAGGGGATGAGTGTTGAGAAGGCACAGAAACTTGTAACAGGAGATTACATTCCTAAATGGGAACGACATCTCGTGGCGAAACTTTGGAAAAATTCTCTAAACAATGATTCAAATGATTCTTATCTTTGCCTGGTGCATGGAACAGGGGATTATTCAATTGTACGAATTCCATACGTTATAACAGAGAATGTTTTCGGTTATTTTTTATCTAAACTTGACCCATGGCTAAATCCAATCTTGTTTGCAATCTTTATCCCCATTATGCTTTGTTCCGAAATCCTTGATGAGGCACATGATATGAATCCTTTTCATATTCTTTCCACTATTGAAATATACGGTGGTGCCACAGTACAATCTCTGGGAATCAATGGAATCAGACATTGGCAAGGGAATCTCAGAGGCGATATTTTCGGTACATCTTTGAGCAAATTCTATGTTGGATGCACCAGCGATTATATCAAACCTTGTTATCCAGGTATCATAGGTTTTACTGGTATCGGTATTACTATGGGTGGTCATCCATTTATTGGAGCTGCCTTAATAGCTAAAATTGTTAATCAATAACATAGCTTAACCGAAATCATATCTCATCGTGGTTGTCATTTGATTCGACAACAGATTTAAATGAATAGAGAAAGTATGAAATCGTAGTTAATCGGGTTGTCATGGATTCGCACAAAAATATGAGTTAATACTCGCTTATTTGCTCCTGATTACACCTTGCTAAACTCCCAATCAGATGCTTCTATCTCTTCAAGGTTTCAATCGATTGCAGTAAATTTCGCCTTCTTTGTCCTAA
>Ga0315280_10000115_pt1 | contig 147348 bp, 127 predicted proteins | sample YL17G06_40_MG_FD_203697 | JGI IMG/M metagenome (GOLD analysis project Ga0315280, IMG submission 203697) | Sediment microbial communities from Yellowstone Lake, YNP, Wyoming, USA - YL17G06_40 | ecosystem: Environmental > Aquatic > Freshwater > Lake > Sediment | place: USA: Wyoming | collected... | reverse complement strand
ATTCCGCAGCCACGGCCCACCAAGCCTCAGACACCTATACCGGAGACGGTCCGCCGTAGAAAGAGTCACATCAAGACTCAAGACACATTTCGGTCTGCGTCAGCTTCGAACCCGAGGCCTAAGAAACATCCTCTCACACGTACTCCTCTGCATCATAGCCCTGCTCGCAAACGCACTATCAGCCATCAAGCAAGGACTAAACCACAGAATACGCTCACCAATCCACTTCACAAAATTGACATGAAAAAGACAGTTTAGCAAGAAGCTGGCGCGCTATTCCAGCAGGAAACCATACGATTCCATTGATGAAGAGAGAGCGGTAATCTGTTCCTATATTCTGCTTCCGTCTCACATGTGCGATCACTGTTCCAGCTAGCACAAGTATGCCACCAATCAAAGCCGAAACTACCCACACCATCGTGGCATCCATAGAAATCGAACCTCAATATAGCGCCCCTGCTCCTTCGATATAGTTTCTTGCCCAGGTTTTCTAGCACACACGCTCCTCCATCCAAAAAATCTAAACTCCTTTAACCAACGGTATGGAAGCGCGCTCTACAAAAGATTGTGGCGGGCCCGACGGGATTTGAACCCGCGACCTTTGGGTTAAGAGCTTCGGCCCAGACTTGGGGACCACCGCTCTACCTGACTGAGCTTCCCGACCAATCTTGGTCTTGGTTTACGGGCCCGAGCCCGCCATCCATGGGTACCCATATGTAATTCTAATAATCTTTTCTACCATTGGCTTCGGCGCTAGTGGCTGAACACCTTGCTGCTAAGTGGTAAGCGCAAAGCTCTTTCTCTTGTACGCCGGTCTAGCTATGGGGCAATGTCTTGTCAAGACTGACCTTCGTTGGGCTGGGGCTTCACAGTGAGTTGGGAATAACCCTTGAGGGATTGGAGGAGATCAAGAGGGCCAACCGTATATTTGCGGAGTTTTACACCAGCTACATGGCCGGCATAAACATTCCAAACCTCGAGGCGATCATAGGTAAGAGGGTGGAGGTCGTTTCGAGGAGGGATGTTGAGGAGGAGGCTGAGGCAAGAATTCTCGTCCACGCTAGGGAGGGGCCATGTGTATTTCTTACGCCGGGAGACCCGAATGTTGCGACTACACACATTGCCTTGCGATTGAGGGCTGAGAAGACTGGAATAAGAACGTCGGTAATTCATGCCGCGTCGATCTCATCCGCGATAGCCGGGTCTACGGGCCTCCAAAGCTACAAGTTCGGCAGGACGGTAACGATCCCTTTCGAGTCGACGTCAACATCGGAAACTCCTTATGAGAACCTCTGCGAGAATAAGTCGAGAGGCCTCCACACCTTGGCGCTGCTAGACATAGACTCGGAAAAGACAAAGTACATGACTATTCCAGAAGGTCTCACACGACTAATCGATGTGGAAAGGCGGAGGGGAAGAGGCTGCGTCACAGTGAGTACACTCGCGGTTGGGACAGCCAGACTTGGCTCCGGTGAATCAAAGGTAAAGGCGGACACTGTTGAGAATCTTCTTCAGCATGATTGGGGTGGCCCTCCACACTGCCTTGTCTTTCCGGGGGAGCTTCACTTCGTGGAGGCTGAAGCCTTGGAGGTCCTCTGTGGAGCAAGCAGAGACCTACTTGAGGGCTGGATATGACTGAGGATGTGAGATCGATGGCTGAGAGGTATATCTCGACTGTTGAGTTGGCACTTGGAGAGCTGACGGTAAAGGAGTTCCAGCCAGTCGCCCACCCCAAGCTGATCCAAGTCATAGACACAGTCAAGAGATATGTGATCGACGCCAAGTACTTCCTCAACACAGGAAGGGAGACGACAGCGTTGACCTCAATCTCTTATGCCGAGGGTTTGCTTGACGCCTTGAGGATGCTGGGATTCGTGGCCTTCAGTTGGAGGAGGGTGTTTGAGCCTTGAGGAGACGCAGACTCGTACTTGCAACCGGGGCTTTCGACCTGATACATTTCGGCCACCTCAAGGCGCTTGAGGACGCGAAGAAGGCTGGCGGCAGAGACTCAAGGCTGATTGTCATAGTCGCAAGGGACTCGACCGTTGAGAGGCGGAAGGGGAAGAAGCCTATAGTTCCTGAGGACCAGAGGAGAGCCTTGGTCGAGGCCCTCAAACCGGTTGATAGGGCTATACTTGGCTATGAGGAGATGAATATAGGGGCTGTGATACGTAAACTCAGGCCAGATGTGATAGCCATAGGCTACGACCAAGACGACATACTGGAAGCGGTCAAGGAGGCCCTCAAGAACTATTCTGGCAAGGTCAAGATCATCCAGACCAAGAGATACGGCCCCGAAGACCTCAACAGTTCATCCAAGATCAAAAGGAAGATAGTTGAGGAGTTGAAGTGAATACCCCATTCTGTGTCCTTATTTGAATCTCACGCCTATGATCTGCAAAGCGCCTGTATTCCACCCTTCAGCCAGAAGAACAGTTATTAAAAGGCGCCCTAGTAAGCATGGCCGACATCGTCGACTCTAAGCAACATGAAGAATGAGCCGAGACTATTCAGATGGAGCTGAAGCCAGGTGAATGAAGACCTCGTAATAGAAGCAAGAGGCCTCACGAAGGTCTTTGACAATTCCTTCAAAGCGGTCGATGAAGTCAGCTTTGAAGTCAAGAGAAGGGAGATCTTCGGGTTTCTAGGCCCAAACGGAGCAGGAAAGACGACAACGATCAAGATGCTCTCCACACTCCTTAAACCGACGGCCGGAACAGCGAGCATAGACTTCCACTCGATCACAAGCGATGCCGACGGAGTTAGGCGCAGCATCGGAATAGTGTTTCAGGATCCAGCGCTGGACGATGAGTTGACGGGGCGAGAGAACCTCGACTTCCATGCCAGAATGTATGGGATGAGCGGGGGGCAGAGGAAGGAGAGAATCGCCGAGGTATTGAGGCTAACCGACCTTGAGGATAGAGCTGACGTTCAAGTCAAGAAATACTCAAGCGGAATGAAGCGTAGACTGGAGATCGCGCGTGGGCTGATGCACTATCCCAAAGTACTCTTCCTAGATGAGCCTACGCTTGGACTTGACGCACAGACAAGGAGAACCATTTGGGATTATATTCTTAAATTGAACCGAGAGGAGGATGTGACGATCTTTCTGACAACCCACTACATGGAGGAAGCAGACCTTCTCTGCGACAGGGTCGCGATAATCGACCATGGAAGAATCATCGTCTTGGACACTCCTGAGAACCTGAAGAGCTCAATTGGAAGCGACATGATAACGCTCGAATGCTCAGACCCCGAGAGACTCTCAAAGAGGCTTAGAAGCGAGGAGTGGGTTGAGAATCTGAAGGTACATAGCCCGACAATGATCATAGGGCTGAGGCACAGCGAGGAAAAGATACCTGAGATCGTTGACATCGCCCGGGAGGTAGGTGTCAAGGTGAGATCTATAACGACACGGAAACCGACGCTTGAAGATGTTTTCCTATACTTCACGGGCAGACAGATCAGGGAGTCCGAGGCTACGCCTGTTGAGAGGATTAGAACAATGCGGATGAGAACAGCGAGAAGAAGATAGGTGGAATGTGAGAGAGAGTATGAGATTGATCAGCGGTCAAGCGATCTATGTGATGTGGCTCAGGGATGTGAAGAGATTCACCAGGGCGAGAAGTCGCCTCATAGGAAACATCGTTCAACCATTCTTCTTCCTGGCGATATTGGGCTTCGGACTGAGCTCAGCCGCCTTCCCCGGCATCCCTTCAGGTTTTCAGTTCGTCGATTTCCTAACACCCGGAATAGTGGCCATGGCAGTCCTCTTCTCATCCATATTCGCTGGGGTCTCGGTTCTCTGGGACAAGCAATTCGGTTTCCTGCAGGAGGTCCTCGTCGCGCCCGTAAGCAGGCTCTCAATCGTCCTAGGCAGGACTCTAGGGGGAGCGACAACCGCCCTGATCCAAGGATTCATCATACTGGGAATAGCCTCAGCATTAAGCGTCAGGCTGAAGCCCTTGGGCCTACTGCTCGGCATAGTCTTCATGGTCCTGATCGCCTTCACCGCGGTCGGCTTCGGACTGATAGTCGCTTCACAGATGGAGGACTTCCACGGTTTCCAGCTAATCATGAATCTGCTCGTATTCCCACTCTTCTTCACCTCATCGGCGGTGTATCCGCTTGAGGGCCTACCCGCATGGTTGAGGACGATAGCATACCTGAATCCACTCACTTACGGGGTGGACGGCCTCAGAGAGAGCCTCATAGGCTTCTCCTCGATTCCAATAGAGATCGACCTCACCATTCTGATCGGCGTATGCGCCGTCATGTTGACGGTGGGCAGCTACCTATTTGGTAGGAGTGAAGCCTAGCCTCAGCGGGTATGCGTCAAGCGCCCACTTTCAAGAAAGAGCATGTTCAAGGCAATGCAGAGACGCTGTACGCAGTGTCTGACCCGCAAAAGAGTAGTGGACCCCCGCAACTGGAGGCTAGGAACTCGCTTGCCCAACCCTTTTCATGAACCTCTCACATCAGTAATTTGAGAGACGTGGGGAGGAGTGGAATGGAGAGAACCATGATCTTCTGGATCGGTCTGATCCTTCTGGGTTTGGCTTCGGTGGTTCTATTCGGAATACTCTGGATGGTGGCTGTTGTAATGCACCCAGCCAGCCGCATCGAATTCTTCAAAGGGTCGGTTCCACTGATCGTGGGCAGCATCATCTTCATGTTAATAGGAGCAAGTATGATAAAGCAAAGCTCCAACTCATCGAGACGCTGAAAGGTGAAGAAGATTCCCTGCAGCGCAGATCGCAGACTACTGCATCTATACATTGCTGAAGCGGTATGGCCGCCTTGATGGTTAAAGACCGGGTACTGACATTACCCAAGTCTTAAATCATGACTTCCGCTGAAATATCTGAGCAAGGATCAGTGTTCCCTTTTTGGCAATTAAGCGATGGCCAAATTGCCTCCTCTGCTCCATTCTCTTCACACGTGCAGGTGTGGAGAAGAGGTGCCTTCTCTGTAGAGGAAGGCAGACGCCCTCTCAAAATGAAGTATCGTGAAGCCCGTGGTCTCAAGAACCGTTTTGGCCGCAGCAGTTATCGTTGTGCTACTAGCGGTCGGCGGTGGATACTACATCATGGCAGAGGACTTCGCCACCAAGTCCAGTCTCCACGCCAACACCGACAACACCTGCTCCTACTGCGACACCTGCCGAAATAGAAACTCCTATCGCAACACCCACCCCTACAGCGCATTGACTCTGAAAGTCAGCGCGCGCCAACTATGATGAAGAGGTTAAGACCTTAACCTTTATTGTGTCTCCGTCTTTGAGTTTGAGCCTTCTTCTGAGGTTCTCCCTAGAGACTATCTCGATCACGTCGGGTCCGTAGTGGCTCCTCAAAGCCAAGACAATGGCGGCCTCAACATTATCATTTATTGTTGCTTTGGCGCACTTGGCGGGACCGAAACTTCTGTTCTCGGCTCTGAAACCTTCAATCGAGATTAGGGGAAGGGTCTCCAGGAGCCTCTTCTCACCCTCGTAACCTAGCTTCAGCCTTACGTTCAGGGTTCCTGGGTAGGGGTCTAACCCCAGCTTCTCCTCCAGCTGTCTCCGGTAACCTTCTTGGCTCATGTAGTAGGAGCCCTCACCAAGTCCCGAGAAGAGTTCGCCCTCGAAATAGATATTGCCTGCAGGTCTCTCAAAGACCCTTTTCAACGTGAAGTACATTCCGCTGAGGAGGTCTAGGCCTTGAGGCGTGATGCGTATCGATTCACGCTTAGCCACCCTGACACGCCTTATGAGTCCCCTACGTTCAAGCTCTATGAGGTGTCTTGAGACTGACTGTTGGGAGTATCCCAGTTTTGCGGCGAGCGCCTTCGTGGTGCATGAGAACTCCCCAGTCGGGGCTGTGAGCTCAGCAAGCCTACATAGAGTGAGTAGGAGGCTCCCTCTCAAGGAGCCGGCTTTAACCCTGTTCATAGCCCTAATCAACGGCAATGATCTAAATCATCAGACAAGACAATTATCTCTTTCTAGCCCCGAACGCTCATTCCAAAAGAAGTTAAACATGACCCGATAAGAAAGCATAGTTGATGAAGACTACTGAGGAGCTGGCTGAGATTCAGACGAGGCTTTCCAGAGGCCTCATACTTGAGGACCGCTTCAGAGAGCCGATTGAAAGAATCTCCGGTGTGGACTTGGCATTTGCAGGTGATGTGGCGGTCGTCGCATGCGTCATTCTGGACTATCCAAGTTTGAAGGCGATTGAGGAGAAGACCACTCAGGCAACCCTAGACTTTCCCTATCAGCCTGGGTATCTCTGGTTCAGGGAGGGCCCGGCAATATTGAAGGTCATCAAGAGTATGGATGTCGAGCCTGATGTCTTCATGATAAATGCGCACGGGATCGCCCATCCCAGAAGGTTTGGATGCGCCTCACACTTCGGAGTAGAGACAAGAAAACCCACCATAGGCGTTGCTGGCTCGAAGCTTTGCGGAGAGTGCGAGCGGCTGCCGACAAGGTTCGGTGAGCGTGAACCCCTCAAGATGAATGGGGAGGTTGTAGGTTGGGTGATCAAGCCGGCGGGGGGCAGACCGATATATGTCTCGCCAGGACACATGGTTAGTGTGGAGTCGGCGGCAAGAATCGTCATAGACTGTCTACGTAACCACAGGTTCCCAGAGCCAATCTATCTCTCACATAGACTTGCCAACTCAAGACGCAGGGAATTCTAGATCAGATTCTGAGGCGTCACGTCTCGGTCTTCTTAAGCAGTCTTCTTTCGTAGCTCTTCAGCGCAGTCTCCAGCGAGAGCCTCCTAACCTCGGTCACGACATCGCCTCTGGTCGCCTCTACTAGTTTCCTGGCAGTATCCATTTTGTGTCTGAAGTTTGAGATTATGGCCGTGTGGTCTATCGAGTAGAGCTCCTCATATATCTCCTCCATCATCCTCAGTGAGTCTTCAGCCTTGGAGGTTTGGCCTGCCCTGAGGTAGTTCAAACAGAGCCTCCGGAGCTCCCCAATGAAGTCTAGTAGGCCTAGAAGATACGGCTCGATGTCAACACCGACCTCGCTGAGGGAGGGAATCTTCGCCTCAGTCATCACGCTGTAGAGTAGCTTGGCCTCAGCATATTCTTGGTAGGCCAAGGTCACGTTTCCCAGACACTTCAGCTCTTCCCTCTTCCTGAGCATCTTCTCGAGGTCCCTCAAAGCGTCTTCCGCGCTCTTGAGGTGTTCACCGGCCCTTTGTAGGTCGCCTCTATGAAGCTCTATTATCGCGCGTCCCGAGAACCTGACTGAGATCCTTGAGGCTTCGAAGACACTGTCTCTCGCCGCATCCAAGTCTGCAAGACTCTTCTGAATCAGGTTGATGTCTGACCTTCGCAGCAACAGGAATACCTCTACTAATAGTTAGTTGGATGTTGACTTAATCGTTTACGTTGTAGTCTTCGTTTCTATTGCTGGGAGAATGAGACTTCTTTGGGAGAGCCTCCGATACTACGGCGCACTCTCGTGAGGTAGCGTGCGCTTGTCTTCTTCATTGGTTGCTTCGAGCGATCAAAGAACTTGGATTGTTCCGTGGCTAGGAATCTGAAAAATGGTTCTTTTTAGCTCCGATATTGCTGAGGTGAGGTTATCTTCGGAGACCTCATCATATTTGACGCCTGTCTTATCGCACAACTTGCGTATGATCACTCTCTGGATAACCTGTCCTCCCTTGCCAAATGTCCTGTTGAGTGCTTCGGAGAGGACATCAGGCCTCGAGGCCGTCTCGTCTTTCTTGAGGTCGAAGTTCTTTGACATGTGGAAGTAGAAGGCCTTTGTGACCTCTTCCCCTAAGATGAGGGTGAGTGTCTTCTCAACGGTTGACGAAAACATATTCTCAAAACTCTGCATAGTATTCCCATCCCTTAATCGATCACTGAATGGCTCAGGTTCTTTGTGGCGACAGATTTCATCAGTCATTCCCTCTGTCCCTTTTCTAGAGTGTGCCCGGCCCAGTACAAAAATGTTTCTGTGTGTTACAAAACTACTCTTTTTCTATTTGTATACTAAATGGTCCAATGCTGAACAGAGATCGAGAGGCCCCAACCGGTCAAGCCGCGGTGTCCACTTGCAGGATGGTTAGTCAAGCACAGCAAGACTAGGCCTGTCCAGTGTCAGAATTACATCAACTATGTAACGATAGGGTCAAGGTTTGGACGTTACCTTCATGGGCTTCTCCAGTCGACTCAGCAGAACTACCCTGCTGTTTGGGGACTCGTCGATTATCCTGTAGCCCGTCAACTCAGCCAATTTCGAAGAGAACTGGTAGACCTCACGGTGTGCAGGCATATTAGCAAATCCCAATCTTTCCCTTGAGTATCCAACATACATGTAGGATTTGGGTTCAATGTAGGTGGGTTCGGTCCTAGAGATCAGCCTAGCGTAGCCACAAGGGTCTTGGAGATTGAGCCCCTTGATGAGGGTGATCCTTACAGCTGTTGGGCAACTGAAAGATTTCGTCAACTCAAGAGTCTCGATAAGTCTCTGCCAAAAATCAATTGAACGTGGCCTACAGATCTCCTGATACTTCTCAAGACTGGGTGCCGAGAGCGATATGTATAGTTGGGTAGGCTCCTCAGAGAGGCTCTTTAGAACCTCAGGCCTTGTGCCGTTGGTTACGAGGAAGGTTGTCAGGCCTGAACTGTGGAACTCTGAGAGGAGCCCTCCGAGGTATGGGTAGAGTGTGGGCTCACCAGTCAGGCTGATAGCCGCGTGTCTAGGCTCCAAAGCTTCACGATAGGTCTTTGAGTCAACCCTGCCCGCTGAGACCTGACCCTTGTAGCCGCTCAGAATCTTTCTCTGCGCCCTTATTGAGTGACTCACGATCTCTGAGGGTTCATCCCAGACCGGGGTAGCCGACTCATTCCAGGAGAATCCCGCCTCCCCATTCTGGATTCGCCAGCAGTAGAGGCACCTCTGGGTGCACCAGATTAGCGATGGTGTCATCTGTAGGCATCTGTGAGATTTGATGCCGTAGAATCTTGCCTTATAGCAGGCCTCCCCATTGACAAGACTCTTGTGAAGCCAACGGCACTTCTTGACAGCCGAGTGGTTGCCGACGAGCTGATACTTCTGCCTCTTCAAGAGCTTAAGGAGCATCGGGTCTGCGTCGCGTTCTGAGTCCAACCGGCCTAAGTTCTCACAAATTATCGGTTGACGCATCGTTCCGAGTCTATTTCCCGTCCCAAACTTGACTGAAAACTAGAAGGATCTACTATGTTAGGGTCACAGTCTCCTCCTTGGTACCGGTCTTGGTGATTGCGAGTAAGTCCACGCTTCCTCCGCTGGCGGCGTCCCTTGCAAGAGCTGCCTTTACAGCCCTCTTCACAAGTTCCTTCGCCTCTTCAAGGCTCAGATTCTCCTTATACTCGTCCTCCAAGACGCCCATAGCGATCTCGGTTCCGCTTCCAACCGAGGCGTACTTGTCAGGGATTACAGAGCCGAGCAGATCGAGGACATACAGGCTTGGGCCATCGTCGTCGATGCCGCCGACGATCGTCTGGGTGATGTATGGAATGAGCCTCCTCTGGAAGAGCAGATTGCCCATCAACTTGGCAGTGGCCCTAACAGAGATGGGCCGGTCCTTCTCGTAGGTGTAGATGTTTGCGTATGCAGCCGCCTCCTTCGCCAAGACTTGCATGTCTGAGACAAGTCCGGCGCAAGCTGCGCCGATGAAGTCTGTTATCTTGAAGACCTTCCGGGCCGACTTGCTCATAACAAAGTAGCCGTATGAGACCCTCCTCTCAGAGGCGAGGAGTACACCGTCGCGATAGACCAACCCAACTGTAGTGGCGCCTGGAATGTAGGGGAGCATTTGCGACATTACATTGACACCTGCATAGAATGCAACTCATCTTGTTAAGTCAACAATTTAAGTTTGATGTCGTATCGAAGAAGGGAGAGCCTCAACCCATGCTGCCCCTGAAGAATATCTTCAACAGAATCTTCTGGGACAAGAGACTGGACAGAAGAGACTACGTAATAACCTTCATCCATCGGGGCGCACCCTCAGACGAGAAGACCATAGCCGCATCCCTAGTCAAGCAGGTTGGTAAATCATGGTTCACCTATGAGGAGGAGGAGGGAAGCGAAGTCTACATACCTATGCATAGAATAGTCACCGTCAAGAACCTGAAGACCGGCGAGATCCTATGGAGGAAGAGAACGACTTCTAAGCATGTTTGATGCCAAGATCTTTATTGACAACGCCGGCGCCAGTACAAGCTATCTCTGCAGGTTCACCGACCTTGCCATAGACCTCAAAACTCACCCCAAGAAGGATCTTGCAGAGCTCTATACATGTGAGGGTGTGAAGTGTGAGTTCGGCGACTCTAATCGTAGATCGGCCTTCTGCTAGGCTGGCGTAGACCATCAATTGATCACCGAGATGCTTATCGACGGGCGCACACTGGTTGAGGCTCTGCAAGAGGTTGGACGCCGCCTCCTCACCAACCTTCTCAGCCGGCCTGCCTAACCTTCCCAAGGCGTCGCCGGCCAATAGGCCTCCTGAGGAGAGTGAGGCGAAGAGGATCAGGCCGCAGCCCGGGTCGACTGAACACTTCGGATCAGCCTCCTGTAACGGTTCGAGCTCTATTCCTGATTCATATCCTTCCTTGGCGAGATGCTTCTCTGCGGACTTGGCCATCCTCTCGACGATGTGTTCTGGAAGTCTGCAGCTGTAGGAGAGACCCCAAATCTTTGTTACGTCTCCAAATTCTGTTAGGACTATCGGGTTGAGCCGCTCTACCGGTTCGGCACGGGCCCGCACCAATCCCTGTCCCCTAGGATAGAAGCCTCGTTTTGCAAGCTCGATTGAGCCGCGGTACCCCATCACAGTTATTGTGGGCAGAACGATGTTCTGCAGATACTCTATTGTTGGTGCCTTTGGGTTGCTTGTTCCACCTGTTATTTCGAGTGAGACCTCTTTTGAGGAGAGTGCTATCACAGGCATCAGGGCTTGAAGGACCAGGCTTGTCGAGCCGGCGGTTCCAACATCAACCTTGAAGTGACCACCCACAGTTGAGCCGGGCGAGAAAGCCACTTGGCGCGATCCTATACTGAGACCCTCGATCTTGGCCGCGGTCATTACGCCTATTGCTCGAACAGCATTCAGGTGCTGCGCCCTCAATCCAGGAGGAGACCTCTTAGCCCTTACGTTCACTATTCTTATAGGCTTCTTAGTGATGGCTGAGATTGCTGTTGAGAGCCGAAGAACCTGGCCGCCGCCCTCAAGCATGTTGCCCTGAATTTCAATCACTAATCATCAACTCCCAGATTCGGAATTGCACCTTGGACTATCGACAAATGTTTTCTAGAACCTATTCGTCATGGAGATAGATGAATTTGATTACACTATCCACTACTTGTGTCGACGGCGTCTGGTTTGCTGTTGCACTGAACACCAGTGGCGAGGTCGTTCACGCAAGTTTTTCACCGAAAAAGAAAGCTCTTCTTAGAGACATCATCGGAAGCATCCCTCCAACTTCCAAAGTCAGACGGGACGACTCAGAGGGGCACCATGTCCTTAAACACCTCGGGAGGCTCTTCCGCGGAGAAGAGGTGAGCCCGGTCCCGCGGATAGACCTCAGTTCTATAACAGAATTCCAGAGAGCCGTCTACACTGCGACGGGGAAGATCCCAAAGGGCAAAGTCTTAACATACTCGATGCTAGCTGAGGCTATAGGTTGCCGACATGGATATCGCGCTGTTGGTAACGCCCTAGCCTCCAACCCGTTTCCTCTTATTGTTCCATGCCACAGAGTCGTCCACTCAAACCTCAAGATTGGAGGCTACTCTATACCTGGTCTAGGGAGGAGAGAGGCGCTTCAACTGAAAGGCAGGATCCTGATGAGTGAAGGCGTTGAATTCGAGGGTGAGAGAGTGGCTTCAAGATATTTGTTAGGGCCTAAACCCTGAATTCGACAGGGCAAAACAATAAGTTGTTTGAAGGAGCATATATTCATCAAGTACTGATACAGAAGCCCGGAAGTCTTCACTTTGGCGGTTGTCGGTCTATACATCGGACGGTTCCAACCCTTCCATCTTGGACACCTCGAAGCTGTCAAGCTGATACTGCGTCAGGCTGATGAGCTGGTGATAGTTGTTGGGAGCGCCCAGTACAGCCACACCCGGAAGAATCCATTCACAGCCGGAGAACGCATAATGATGATAAGGGAATCTATGAAGGAGGCAGAGATCAGCCTCGAGAGAGTCCAGATAACTCCTGTTCCAGACGTAAATGTACACGGAATCTGGGTGACGCATGTCTCGTCATACGTTGGCAAGTATGATCTGGTCTTCTCCAATGATCCTTTGACCTCTCGCCTATTCAGGGAGGCGGGAGTCAAGGTCGAGAAGATTCCATTCTTCAATCGTGAGGTCTACTCAGCCACTGAAATAAGGAAGAGAGTCCTGCTGAATCAGGACTGGCGGGAACTGGTTCCCAGAAGCGTCAGCAGAATCATAGATTCGGTCGAAGGGGTTGACAGGATAAGGATGCTCTTTCAGACGGACAACCCAACCCTCTGAAGGATTATCGGGTTTCCAACCTGGAGACCCATGAGTGTGGCCGCGTCTCCCCTGTTCACAGCAAACTCAAGGAAGCCGTGGCCACCAATCGTCGCCAAGAACTCGCCCAAATTAACATCTGAGTATGTTCTGCAGAGAGGAATCTCTCTTGTCACATCCCTAGTTCTAAGTTTGAGCCTGCCTCCAAACTTGAGCCTTGCCTGTTCGAGAAGCTGAGAATCTATGTTGGTCACCACGTTCCCGAAGCCATCTATGTGAAGGACCACACCGTGAATCTCACCATCTCGAAGCTTTGGAGCGGGGACTTTGGCCCTAACATAGTCTGAGATTGAGTGACCGAGCAGGGAGGGAGATACACCGTTGGCCAAATGGGCTACGACATGCGCGAAGATATCTCTGCCATGGAAGGTTGAGGAGACCCTTTCTGCGAAGTACTGAGATTCAGTCAGATGATAGGCCCTGACGTCTCCGTCAATCTCAGCTGCTAGAGTAAGTAGACCGTTATCAGGACCGACGAATTTGCTCCTTCGGGTTTCCAGGAGTAGCGGTCGCCTCGAACCCCCAACCCCGGGATCGACTACCGCAAGGTAGATAGTCCCTGCTGGGAAGCAACTTACGGCCGAAGCCAAGAGAAACATGCCCTCCTGAACGTTATACTTCCCAATACCGTGGCTGATATCCACAATCGTTGCTGAAGGACATATTGAGAGAATGATACCCTTCATCTGGGCCACATAAGAGTCTCTCAATCCGAAATCTGACATGAGACCTATCAAAGCCATGATACATCGCCTTCGCAACTGCTGGCGAACCACCATTTATCTGTTAAGAGATGTGGTTGACCATCTAAAAAATAGGTAGGACAAGAAAAGCTAGGCGAAAGCTAGAGAACTGACAGAATTGTCTATCAGGCGTAGCCTTTAAAATCAGAATCATTACTCTTGAACTTCGATCTCGCTTATCGGTGCACACATGGGCGGAACCGCAGTCAGGGATCACTTTTGAGAATATTTGCACTCGCAGACCTTCACACCAGAAGAGACGCAGCTGAAGCTGCGGCCAAGCAAATAGTTGCTGAGAGTGCAGAGGCAGTGCTGGTGGCGGGCGACATCTCCCACAATGATCTTGACGACGCAGTAAATCTCCTAGAGATTCTGAGTGAAACGATGGTTCAGATTTTCTTTGTTCCCGGAAACATGGATTCACCTGAACTCTCCAGCTGGAGTAGAAGCGACCTAAAGAATCTGCATGGACACTGCGAGCCCTTTGGGGGTTACACTCTAACCGGCTTAGGCGGCTCCGTCAGAACCCCCTTCAACACCCCGTTCGAGTTAACCGAAAGGGAAGTTGCGCAACTCTTGAGCCAAGCGACATCTAAATGTGAAATTGAGAGGCTTCTCTTGATCTCGCACTCCCCTCCTAAGAACACGAGCCTAGACAGAACGAGGCTAGGGATCCATGCGGGAAGCAACTCCGTCAGACAGTTCATTGAGTCCAAAAAACCCATGCTCGTTGTCTGCGGCCACATTCACGAGGCACAGGGAATCGATAAGATGGGAGAAACTGTTATCGTAAACCCAGGCCCAGCTTATATGGGAGGTTACGCTAGGGTAGAACTGAACGAGAAAGTTCAGGTTAGTCTAGCTAGGTTTAAGACATGATTACGGTCTATGTTGGCGTGAAGAAAATTCTTGACACCTGACAACCCAGATTAAGAGTCTAGGTCGAGCCTGTGCTGGTATAGAGTTGGAACTTCAACATGGTAATGACGGTGGAAATTCACTCGTAAGGTTTGACCGTATAGAACGCAGGCTCTACCAGGAGAACATCGCTGAAAAGGCTCAACTTAGAAATACCCTTGTAGTTTTGCCAACAGCTCTCGGAAAAACCGTCATAACGGCCCTTGTGGCTGCGCACCTCCTCTACAACTACAAAGAGGGCCGTGTCCTCATGATGGCGCCCACAAGACCCTTAGTCCTGCAACATCGAGAGTCCTTCCTGGAGATCCTCAAGATACCTGAGGACGAGGCGATCGTCCTCACAGGCAAGACCCCTAACAAGCACAGAGAGGCGGTATGGAAGGGGAAAGGGAGACTCATATTCGCAACACCTCAGGTTGTGAAGAACGACCTGATGCGGAACTACGTCGATATGAGGGAGTTCAGCCTACTGGTCTTCGACGAATGCCATAGAGCCAGAAGAGACTATGCATACACCTATGTCGCCAAGAAGTACATGGAGCGGTCGCCTTGGCCCATAATTCTCGGTACGACCGCAAGCCCCGGAGCCGACAGGGAACGTGTTGAAGAGGTCTGCAGGGCCCTATTCATTGAACAGATCGAGTACAGGTCAGAGGAGGACGTCGACGTCATACCGTACATAAACCCGGTCCAGGTGGAGTGGAGGTACGTCGACCTACCTCAAGAATACAGGAGGCTGATCCGAAAACTCAGAGAACTCCTCGACGAGAGGCTGAGCTGGCTCAGAAGGATGGGATACCTCCAAAAAAGCATAGACTACACCACAAGGCGAGACCTCCTGGAGATCGGAGAATCCCTAAGAAGCAGGGTTCAACTCAGCAGTGACTCTCAGAAAGGCCCCCTCTACAGCGCCATAGTAACTCAGTCAGCAGCGCTCACCCTATTTCACGCTTTGGAGCTGCTTGAGACACAAGGAGTCTATACCCTGACCTCTTTCCTGGAGAAGCTCGAATCTACCGAAAATACCAAGAGAAGTTACAGAACAATAGTCAACTCGCCACAATACTTGGAATTCAGAAAAATGTTTGACGACCTCAGAGACCTCCCTCACCCAAAGACGAGGTTGCTGGCGGAGGAGATTGAGGAACAACTGCGCCGCAATCCCGACTCGAAGGTAATCGTCTTCACCCAGTACAGAGACACGGCCACAAACCTGGTCGAACAGCTTAGAAGTCAACTCAAAGCCGGAGTGGAGAGGTTCGTAGGCCAAGCAACAAAGAACGGTGACGCAGGCCTCACCCAAGACGAGCAATCCGTCATTCTGAAGGACCTCGAGTCTGGAGAGACCAAGGTCCTAGTCGCAACCTGCATCGCCGAGGAGGGGTTGGACATACCGAGCGTAGACCTCGTCGTCTTCTATGAACCCGTCCCAAGCGAGATCAGACATATACAGCGACGTGGAAGGACTGGAAGAAGGGCTGCTGGAAGAGCCGTAATATTGGCTGCAAAGGACACATTTGATATCGCTTACCTGTACGCCAGCAAGAAGAGGGTTGAGAAGATGCGTAGAATCACACGCACACTCAATCAACACCTCAAACCCATAATCCGCCTCGGCCCAAAACCTGAATCATTACCCCTTACACCAGAGGAGCTCAAAGAACTAGAGAAGAGGTCTCAACTATCTTCTGGCGAGACCGCCCGAGCACCGGAAAGGGATGAGGGGAGGAAGTTCCTCGCCGAGGTTGAGCGGGCTTCAAGAAGACTTCTTGCTGAAGTAATGAAGTCCGGAGCCAAAGGGACTCCAATTGAAGTCTTGGTAAAGGAGCTAAGCCAAGAGGGCGTATCCCCAAACGCCGCATCGGCGGCCGTGGCCAAACTTGAGGAATCAGGCCAAGTAATGAGGGTTGGTTGGGATCGAGTTGTCTCGATTACAGCTGCCTCGAGACTTGAGGAACCTAAAGGTGGCGGCTCGAAGGACCTCTTCAAGATAGTTGTCGAGAAGGTCTACCCTGGAAGAGTCGTCGCATGGATAAACGACAGGTGGAGAGCCAGAATATTACCGGAGGATTTTGAGGGCCCACATAATCTCCTCAAGAAGGATTCGAGATTCACAGCGCGAGGCTCCCTCTATCGACAAGACGGCGTCCTCTGCTTCAGAGTCACAGAGGTAATTGAATCAACTCCCGACTGATACCCCGACTGATGCGGTCTGCAATTCCTTTCCCTCTCAGAAGAGGCGCTTACGCATCATCCTGCAATGACCCAGTCAGAAACTGTAGCATTAATAAGCTGGTGGAATTGCCTTAATGTGATGTCTTCAGGTGTCTAGAGATGCCACTGAAAAAGGGAGACTTTGCACTGATCAACTTCACCTCAAAGATAAAAGAGAGTGGCGAGACCATCGACACAACGATGGAGCAGGTTGCGAAGGAATTGAATATTCACAGCAGTGAGAACATTTATGAACCTCAATTTGTGGTCGTCGGCGAGGAGTGGGTTCCCAAAGGACTTGATGAAGCCCTAGTCAACCTCGAGGTTGACAAAGAGACCACTGTTGAGGTACCTCCTGAGAAGGGTTTCGGCCAACGCGACCCCTCAAAGATAAGACTCATACCCATGAGGCGGTTCATGAACGAGAAGATAACACCAGTTCCAGGTTCTCGCGTGGAGATAGACGGCCGGTCGGCTCTGGTAAGATCCGTTGGAGCCGGAAGGGTTCAGGTAGACTTCAACCATCCCCTGGCCGGAAAGACACTGTTCTACAACCTCAAGCTGGAAAAGATCCTGGAGTCGAACGAAGAGAAGCTTAGAGCTTTGATTCACCGAAGACTCCCGCCCGTTCCCCCTGAGAAGTTCAGAGTGACATTGACCCAGAACGAGTGTACAATAGAGGTTCCGGAGGAAGCTTTCTTCGCTGAGGGCCTACAGATAATCAAGAGGGCAATCTCGAGCGATGTGCAGAAGTTCATGCCTGAGATTGTCAGGGTAGTCTTTACAGAGACCTTCAGGAAACCTCAGGCTGCCTCTGAAGAGAAACCAAAAGAAGCTGCGCCTTCAGAGGGCACCTCAAAGAACCCTTGACACCAAGCACCTTGCATCTGTCGCCTCCAACCAAGCCTGCTGGAAAACACTTCTCCCAGTATTCGCAAGCTGCGTTGACACAATCACTCTTGACATAAGTCATTAGAGCGTCATCAACCGCGATTCGAGCCTGAACAGCGGCCTCGACCGGAGGCTCCTTAACCTCGACCAAGACAGCATCCTCAGAATGGAGCACGCAGGGGAACCTTTTCTTGGAGACCTTGTAGACCTCGTAGAGTCTTCCCGGCTCAAGGTTTCCCAGACAGACCTTTCTGACCTTGCACTCTGCACATAGGTCAGCCGCTCCCTCAAAGAAGAATCTGAATCCGACTCGGGCCTGTCTCTCACCGATTAGTGTAACTTTAATCACCATAGAATCACTCTCCACAAGCATTCCTTGATCTGCTCCCATCCTGGACAGGATGTGGGCTTCTAGATTCACAGGCTACCGTTGATCTTGCCTGTCCATTTTTGGGCCGAGTTTGCTGCGGTTCTTGAGGTCGAGACTCAACAAACGTGAACCAGTATTTATGGCTGCTGGACAGAGTCCACTCAGTGCTTTAGAGGAGAAGTTGAAATGCATCTGTGGTTCGTTGAGGGCACCACGAACTTAGTTGAGTACTCTGCCTAATCATCTTTGCCAGCTGTACCGAGCAGGATCTAGCCGAGTTTATTTGATTCTTCGCAGACCGAAAGATTGGAGAGAACTTTCTTCGCGAAAGCTTTTTTAAGTTGTTGAGGTCTGTCAAATAGCAGTCGTCAAGATCCGTGCGATTCTGCTGTGACTCCTCGGAAACTTATCGAGGGCATGTATACATGTATCCTAGACCAGCGGACTTCGAGAAACAGATTGCTAAAGGAACCACCACGATAGGTGTTGTCTGCAAGGATGGAGTCGTCCTTGCAACCGATACCAGAGCGACCATGGGTTTCTTCATAGCCCACAAACATGCAAAGAAAGTTTATCCTGTTGCAGAACACCTCGCAATGACCATTGCAGGCGCTGTTGCAGACGCCCAAGCTATGGTTGACATCCTCAAAGCAAACGCTGAACTCTACCGTTTACAGAATGATGTTGTGATGCCTGTCAGCGCCGCCGCCAGGCTTGTGGCGAACATACTCTTCTCGGCCAGACTCATGCCATACATACTCCAAGCCCTGATTGCAGGAGTGGACTCCACAGGGCCCAGAATCTTCGCTCTGGACCCGCTTGGGAGTGTTACTGAGGAGACCTGTGTCTCCACTGGATCAGGGTCGCCCATAGCCTACGGCGTCCTCGAGACCCAGTTCAAAGAGGGAATGCTCGTCAAGGATACTGTTCCAGTCGTCCTGAAGGCCATAACCTCAGCGATGAAGAGGGATGCGGCCAGCGGTGACAGCTTCGATATTGCAGTAGTGACTAAGGAGGGCTACAGGGAACTAAGTGAGGAAGAGAAGAAGGCATTGACACCCAAGGTCTAGACCTGCCACATTTTGTTCGCGCTCAAAGTGAGTATAGTGCCCAAGAGCCTCACCAGTGTGCATGCAAAAATTATGACTGCCATATTGGAGAATATGCCCAAAGAGGCAGAGGTCACAAGGATCGAGTTTGAAGGCCCTAGACTCGCAATATACGTCAAGAATGTAAATCTTCTCTTAGAACAGAGTCATGTCGTGACAGACATTGTAAATCTAATACACAAACGTATCGTCATCCGTTCAGACCCCTCCATCAGGATGCTTGAGAAGGAAGCCGGGGAGGCAATCAAGAAACTTGTTCCCGCCGAGGCTGAGATCACATCGACGAATTTCGACCCAAGTCTGGGCGAAGTAATAATCGAGGCCAAGAAGCCGGGTCTGGCTATCGGGAAGGAAGGGACGATACTCCAAGAGGTCATCAAGGCTACGGGATGGCGCCCTAGGGTCTTGAGGGCTCAACCGCTACCCTCAAAGATAATCGCCACCATGAGACACATGGCCTACACTGAGAGTGGGGAGCGAAGCCGAATACTGAGGGATGTTGGTGAGAGGATATTCAGGCCGACTACGACCAAGGCGAGCAATGTCAGGGTGACGACTCTCGGTGGGTCACGTGAGGTCGGTCGTTCATGCATAATGGTTGAGGCAAACGAGAGCACCGTCCTCCTTGACTGTGGAATAAACCCTGGCTCGCAAGACCCAAACCGGGCGTACCCCAGACTAGACTTGGATGAGTTTAATCTTGAGAAGTTGGATGCTGTAGTAATTTCCCACGCCCACCTCGACCACTGTGGTCTTGTGCCTTTTCTATACAAGTATGGTTATGATGGACCGGTATACTGTTCTGAGCCAACAAGCGTATTGATGACCCTTCTCCAGCTTGACTATCTCGACGTGGCAACCAGGGAAGGCGGATACGCCCCATTTGACCAGAAGAATGTCCGTGAAGTGGTTATGCACACCATACCCCTAAAGTACGGGGTCGTCACTGACGTTGCTCCAGACATGAAGTTGACCCTCCACAACGCAGGCCACATCTTGGGTTCATCAATAGTACACCTCCACATTGGTGAGGGACTACACAACATAGTCTATACTAGCGACTACAAGTACGGTAGGACCATGCTCCTTGAACCAGCATCCTCAGTCTATCCACGTGTAGAGACTTTGATAACAGAGTCCACCTACGGCGGCAACGAGGATATCATGCCTACCAGAACCGCGGTCGAGACCAAACTGGTATCAACAGTGAATGAGACCTTCAAGAGGGGAGGAAAGGCGCTCATCCCCATGCCTGCTGTGGGGAGGGCTCAAGAGATAATGATGGTTCTGGACAACCACATGAAGAACGGCGCCTTGATGGAGGCGCCGATCTACATTGACGGAATGATCGCTGAGGCAACCGCGATCCATACTGCTTATCCTGAGTACCTATCCAAGGAGATAAGGGACAAGATCCTCCACCAAGACGTAAACCCGTTCCAGTCAGACTACTTCGTCAACGTCACCCATCCGAGTGAGCGGGAAGGGATTGTTGGGGGAGGCCCCTCAGTGATCTTGGCAACCTCAGGAATGCTCGAGGGTGGACCCGCAGTCGACTATCTTAGATTAATGGGTTCGGATGTTAAGAACACTTTGATCTTCGTAAGCTACCAGATAGAGGGTACGTTGGGCAGTAGAATAAGGAACGGCGTCAGGGATATAACGCTCCTCGGCTCGAAAGGCAAGGTTGAGGCGGTTAAACTCAATATGACGGTGGAGGCTCTGGAGGGGTTCTCTGGACACTCAGACAGAAACCAGATCCTTGAGTTCGTGAGGAGGATATCCTCTAGGCCTTCAAGGGTCATAGTAAATCACGGCGAATATAGAAAGTGCGACCACATCGCCGGAAGCATCTCAGCTCTTTTCAGGGTCAAGACGATGGCGCCGGAGAATCTTGAGACGATAAGGCTGAGATAACACTGAACCTTGAAAGCAAGATCATAGAGGGTTCCGCTGGAGAAGTCGGGTTAGAAGGATCTGGCCGCCTTCCAGATCTTGTCACCGACATAGTGGAGTGTCTCCACAACGGCTCCGCTAGAAATCTTACCCATGGCTTCAGAATCGTAGAGGGCCTTCCCAACAGCAAGAGGCTTCTTATGAGTCTCGTCCAGAACAATCACGATCTCCCCCTTAAGGAATGAGCCTGAGACAGCCCTGACTCCGGGGGCCATCACGTCCGCGCCGTTGCAGATGTGGGGGACAGCGCCCATATCCACAACGACATAAGGTGCTGATGAGATATAGCGCTCAAAGACCAAGGTCGGGAAGAGTTGGCCTTCACTTTTGAAGAGGAACGGTTCACCGTCAATGAGAAGAATCTCTTGACCAGCGACCTCAACAATCTCCACTCGCTTCTCCCTCTCGCCGAACTCTAATTCATTCATGTATTTTGTGAGCTGAGGGATGAGTGTCTTCATCTCACTTTTACTCAATGTCCTTCTGTGATGAGACATATTTTCACCGAAACATCGAGACAATCTTTAAATGACCCGATCAAACCCTTAAAGGTAGACTTCAAAAAGTGTGAAAGCCATGTCTGAGATGGCATCCAAGATCTTCGAGGCGAGCCTCAACAAGGTGGTTCTAGTCCAACTGAAAGGGGGCAAGACTGTCAGGGGGAAACTGTACAGCTACGACCAGCACATGAACTTGGTGGTTGAGGACGCTGAAGACATTACAGAGGTGGACAACGCAAAGAAGCTGGGAACAGTTATCGTCAGAGGAGATAACGTCGTATTGATCAGCCCCCCTCCAAACCGCGAAAAGTAAAGTCACAAAAGAAATCTGTCACATTACATCTGTTGAGACGAGACCCCAAAACATGGTTGATTAGGAGGGCAGCGTCACGGGCAAAGGTACACCTTCATTCGGCAAGAGGAGCAAGTCCAAATCACATATTGTATGTAGGAGATGCGGAAGACACGCCTACAGTCTGACCAGGAGAAGATGTGCCGCATGCGGGTACGGCTACACAAAGCGAATAAGAGAATATTCCTGGCAGAACAAGAAGGTCAACCGCGTAAGAATAGTCTGAAGCTCTTTCTCAAGACACAAGACGCCTTTTGCGACTTTCTAGTCTATGGGCCGGTCGTCTAGTCTGGATGTGTCAAATACAGGACATTTAGGATACCTGCCTGACACGCAGGTGGTCGAGGGTTCAAATCCCTCCCGGCCCACCACGATCCGGGTTCAAATCCCCATGATTTTGGGCAGCCTCTGAGCCTCGAGTCCGCTAAAAGGCCTCATGAAAGTTATGGTATGTCGAGGGCGAAGTATCTCCACCTGCTTGAGGACCCTGAGGTTAAGCGTTGGTACCAGAATGTGGCCAGGGGCTCCAGGATAACTGCTGATGTCTACCTGCGCAGGCTGGGCGCATTCTGCATCGGACATAATATATCGATCCGTGGGCTTGCGGGTCTGGGCGAGCAGGAGATCATCAACCTCCTGATGGACATCGTCTCCGATATGGAGGAGAAGGGTTATGCTGGCGGCTACATTGAGAGCACTGTGAAGTCGGTGAAGTCTTGGCTCCGCCACAACAGGGTCAAGCTCTCTGTACGCATCAAGGTGAAAGGGGCTGAGGATACCCCCACACTCACTAATGAGCAGTCACCTACATGTGAGCAACTCTCAAGAGTCTTCAGGGCTTGCTCGCTCGACGCTAGGGCGGCGGCTGCACTGATAGCCTTCACAGGCATGAGGCCCCAGGCGATCGGAGACTACTGGGGAACCGACGGGCTACGTGTAGGCGACTTTCTGGAGGCTGAGATCGATAACGAGAACAAGCTGGTCCAGTTCAAGACGATCCCCACCATGGTCCGTGTCAGGAAGGGACTGAGCAAAGCGGGCCACCAGTACCTGACCTTCCTATGTGAGGAGGGCTGCCGCTGCCTGAAGGAGTACTGGGAGTACCGCATGCAGCATGGCGAGGTCTTGACCCCTGAATCCGCAGCGGTCAAACCCAGAAACTTCTACGGCAAGAGCTTCATCAGAACCACAAACATCGGCGACAAGATAAAGAATGGGATAGAAGCCGCAGGCTTCTCATGGAGGCCCTACATCTTAAGGTGCTACTTCGACACGCAACTATTACTGGCTGAGTCTAAAGGCTTAGTGACGAGGGACTACCGAGTCTTCTGGATGGGCCATAAAGGCGACATCGAGAACAGGTACACAACCAACAAGCACCGTCTCCCCCCACCGCTGCTGGAGGATATGAGGTCAGCATACAAGAGATCCCAGAAGTACCTCCAGACTGAGGAGCCGAGTGGAACAGACGACCTGAAGCTCCAGTTCAGGCAGCAGCTACTTATTGTTGCTGGCTACAGTGAGGATGAAGTAGCCAAAGTCGAGCTGGAGAAGCTGAGTGACGACGACCTCCGAGGAATGGTTAGAGAGAAGCTCCTCAAAGAGAACAGCAACGGACCAAGAACTCCAAGACAGAAGGTCATCCCCCTGGATGAGGTCGAGAGGTATGTCGAGTCTGGATGGGAGTATGTCTCACAGCTTCCAAACGGCAAGGCGATAATCAAAGGTTCAGAGAGAAACGGCAGAGAGCCTCAGCCACAACTCGATCCTGCTGAGAAACTCATCAACAGTTAACCTATCCTTCTCCACCACCAACACCCTACACAGAGGATGCTCAGGCGGAAGCCGCAGAGCAAACTCCTTCAACCTCCCAATATCCACCGTATCCATGAGAGGCCTAAACAGGACCATACTTAAGCAGCGAAGAAATGAAGAGGGCCCTACAGAATCAGCGCAGAAAACGACCCTAGTCGAAGCACATCGCTACGGCCAAGCCTTGAGGATCTGAACTTGTGATATACGCTATGAGCGAGGGCTGGTCATGATTCGATCCACCAAACAAGTGGCTCGCAGAGATGGATAGCTTAAAGCTTGATGAGCTTCCTGGTGGGACATCTGTGACTGAGGCTTACCGCCATTTGCTTTCTCAAAGACTAGAAGATTAAGAAAAGAGGCTCCGGATAAGAATCGTGGCGGGTCCGACGGTATCTGCTCAGACGCTATGGCTTGGCCTAAGTGGGTGTAGCGGGAGTTGGAGCCGCTCCTTTAGGTTTCCGTCGTCTTCCACGCTTTCTCGGTCTGCCCCTTTTCTTTGGCGGTCGGCCCCGTCTCTTCACAGGCTGGGTGATTACCGTTAAAGCTAGGTCTCTGATTTTATCTCTCATTTCAGCTGGTAAAGCGCTTATACTATTCTTTAGATTCTCAGCAGAAGTTAGCACATCTGATATTATGTTAGAAGCCTTTCTCCTTGGCATACCGCATCAGACATATTCTAACCATGATATGATTGATGAAGCTTTGCATTCTAGATTCTTGGAATTGTCAGGAGACCATTTGACCTAGAAGATTTCCCTAAGGGCCTGTGCAGCTGTGTAGACGCTTCCTACTCCACTGATGTATTGGGCAACTCTAAGCGCTTCAGTAATCTCATCTTTTGTAGCACCAGCTTGCATCGCCGCCTGAGCTAATGCCTTCACGCCTTGAACCGCCCCCAGAGATGCATCCAAAGCCATTGCAATGAGAAGCTTAAACTTCCTAGGCAGAGTGCCCTCAGAAAGAGCAAACTCACTGGTATTCTCAACGAGCTTGAAAAGTCCCGGATCGAGCTTCTCAAAAACCTTCAAAGGGTGCTCAGACATCCAATCACCTCCTCAACGTAGGTATACTTCCATTTCACGTCTCATCTATAAGATCGACGATACCACCTTCATAACAGCCTAGGAACTGTAGGCGCTAGAAACAGGTAGTCATGAGGTTTCGGATAGAAATTTGTGCGAGTACCCGCGGGCCCGCGACAAAATTTGTGCGGATCCTTTTTCTTCGACAAGTTGATGTTAGCGCGAAGCTGGTTCGACTGTGTTTGAACCTAATGAGGTTTGAGTCTGGGCAGCTTTAGGCTAGGTTGCTGAGTCAAAAAGGGATGTGGGTTAGCGGTTGGCTAACCCTCGACAGAGAACTTGACAGGAACCGTTGGGCCGCCGGAGGTGACTTGGTACAGTATACCATTATAGGTTGCTCCCAGCTCAAGGGCTTTGGACATGTCGCCGTCCGTTGCGCCGTCGATGTGGAACTCTAGACTGACAACCTGTCCAGACGGAATGTTGAGGACGTTGTCTGAGGTTGTTGCGACGTTAGGTGAGCTGCCGTAGTAGGCTCCTGCTTTAGGCGAGGAGAGAACCCCTGAACAGTTCATCTGAGGCCTCTTGGCTGCACCATCAAAATAGACAGTTACGGTATAGTTGGCGAAGACCGAGATCTTGTCCAGCCTCAGAGGCGAGGTTCCAATATTCTTTATGTTCATCAGGACCAAGGCGTCCCCAGTCGCAACATCAACAGCGATCTTTGAGCCAGTCGTCTCGACATTGTAGCTCCTTGAGACACCGCTGAACAGCCCCATAGACATAGCGTAGAATCCGCTTGCAAGAGCAATGGTAACGATGACGATGAGGATCACAGCCAGCAGATGCGATATACCCCTCTTACCGAGTATGGTTCTTCTGAACTCCATTTCTCATCGAAAGGTAGTCCTGCAATTTCTCTTAAGCGAGGAAGAACCTCAGGGGTGAAGATGCAGGCATGACTGATGTTTTAATGGTCACCAGCAAGGTGACTTAAGGTTACAGACGTGAGTCTCAGCAGCACAAAGGTCAGAATACTTGAATCATGCATAGAGAGGGAGAGAAACTGGAGGGAGCTACTCTCGGAGTCACAGGTCTCGAAAGCAGTATTCCACAGGAACCTCCATCAACTCATCAAGGAAGGACTCCTAACCAAGGACGATGATGGAAGGTACACTACCACCATAGATGGGGTCGAGGCCACCCTCAAAGCCCAAAGATTGGAGGAGGCGAAGAAGGAGAGACTAGCAGCCAGATTCATAATTCTACAGGAGATACTGAGTCCTAGGGAAGTAGCGAGGCTGACCACCCTGAAGAACATTGCAAGATGCCTCCTCAAACGTCCCCTACCACTAGACGAGCAGGCCTACGAGGCCTATGCTCTAGCAAACTCGCTGGAGATATGGTCGAGCCGAGAAGGTATAGACCTGAAGGTCTACGACGCTGCATTCAACCTGGTCAAGGAAATCTTGAGAAGAGGCAAGGAGTATGAGGGGCATAGCTGCACAGTCTCGGTGACCTTCAACTTGGAGAGAGGATTACAAACCGTCCTAGAACGTATCCGAAGAGACATCCACAAAGCCGGCGGCGGAGGACAAAGGCAGAAGCTCCATAAACTGCTCGAGAAATTTCAGAGCGAGAAGAAGATGTTGATGGATGACGCTCTGAGAAGATTCCTATAGGACGAGACGTGAAGGTCGGGATTCAGGTTATCAGATCGTGCAATTAGGATTGCAAGAAATCTTGGGAGTGTCAAGGATTCCTTGACACTCCCGCGACCCTATGTCGAAATGACCACATAGTTTGAGGAGGTGATACCCACCTTCATGTGTAAAAATCCCCCCCCCTCAAATTTCACTATGTCCGGAAGCTCCCTGAGCTCTATTGGAACTGGGCGTGTCTATATTCCCGCCGACACTTGATCGAACTGCCTGAAATGTTCAGGAATCAAATAATCTGAGTGCGTATCGTTATACCGTGAGAGAGTATGATGGAGAGATTTCAGGCAAGGATGTTCAATCGGAAAGCATCGAATCCAAAGAATAGACCGGACCATATCTTGGAGGTCCTCAATTTACTGTTTGTAGAGCAAGAACGCTCCATCTTTCAAGTTGGAGATGAATTGCGTCAGAACAGCGGATTGGTGAAAACATGCGGATTCCATCTAGAAGCGGTGGCCAGTCCAAAGACCCCGCAGGCTTTAGCCTGTGGTAGTTCAGAGTCGGGACAGACGATAGCTGACATCGGAGCTGGAGGCGGCTATTTCTCTCTCAGATTTGCCCGTGCAGTAGGAGAGAATGGACGAGTTTACGCAGTCGATACAAACCCAAAATTTCTGAGGTTCATAGAAGAGCAAGCCAGAGAGAATGGTTGCGCAAATGTGGAAACGATACTCGCCGCTGAAGGCGAACACGGTCTACCTGACAGGAGTTTAGATTTGGTCTTCATGCGAAACGTCTGCCACCACATTGAACATCGACCCAGTTATTTTGTGGAGCTCAGGAAGAAGTTGAATCCGACTGGAAAGATCGCGATAGTAGAGTACAAACCGGGAGGTCGCATCAGCTTCCACAAGATGTTCGGCCACTACGTGCCTGAGGAAGTCGTCGTAAAAGAAATGGAGAGTTCAGGTTATCGATTGTGTGAGACCTACAGCTTCTTGCCTGAAGAGTCGTTCACTGTCTATTCATTGGAATGAGCTAGTGTTTCGCAATTCTGTTTAATGACTTGATGAAGAGTTCTCAGGCTGATTTGAGGTGCTTTCTCGGGTGCAATATCTTAATGGGGAAGCCAAGATGCTCACTCTTGGCTTGTAGGCTGCTACTGTTGTAGCCTAAGGGTGAGAGTATGTTGGATGCAGCCTCCAGAAGCATAGCCTCATATTTGGTAACATCGTAGCTTGAGTCTTCGTTCACCAGCTCTCTTGCGAGGACACGTCTCTCAGGGATGGGGTTATCTTCATCGACAATAAGGAAGGTTACGGCTTCTCCCGGATTTACTATGATGCCTTCTCTGGACAGTTGTCTTGCAGCTATAGATTGGAGGGTGTTCTGTTTGTATTCTGAAGGGCTCTTTGAGAGTCGTTTCTCAACGAGCAAATCTAGTGGGTTAGCCTTCTTTTCCCTTAAGACTCTTAGATACTCTCTAATTATTGAAATGACGCCTGGAACTAATCTGAAGAGTTCTTTCGAGTTGTCGGCCTCTGCAAGTTTCGATATGATGTCGTGTTGACATTTCTTTATGAAGGCTGGTATATCATTTCTTCTAACCTCAATACCTCTGCATTTAATCTTACCATCGGTGAATGCCCCGTAGTATCTGGTGAGGGTGGGAAGCTCAGGCCTAACCTTCGATGGTAAGAATATGATCCATCGGTATCTGCCCTCAAAGGATATTGGTAGATCAAGTTCGCGTTGGATCCTGTCTGCAAGCTCCAGATAGTCAGCCTCCTTGGCATCCCTTTTCATAACCCAGACAGAGTCGACTATTGCATGAACGAGACTGAAGCCCATTCTCTCCGCTATTTGTACAGTCCTTTGGAGAGTCTCTCTTGCGAATGCGCATGTGGCGATGTGGGCGTCGATCTTTCCGTATCTTGCGTTCTTGAAGCCGAGGTATCCGAATGCTGTCACAAGTATCCACTTGATCGCCGCCTGCCTTTTCCCATAGACCTCTTTTAACAGAAGGCTGCTGGCTTCCTTCATCATCTGTTTATACCGCAGCCTCTTCTCTAGGAGTTCTTCAAGTGATATCGGGGTTATGCCTCGTCTCTTCTCGCAGATGTTGTATCCTAGTTCTGGAACTCTGTTCTGTGATTGTGGACAGCATTTGCACCTGACGGTCTCTCCGCTCAGGTTGAACTTGCGCATCAGGGTCGGGTAAAGTGATGAGAAGTCCAGCTCCCCAACATCGTCATAGACGCCGGGGCGCGGTGAGTAGTAGAGACCACCTCTATCAGCAAGAATAAGCTCTTCAGCAGTCTTCAACCCTTCTGGAAGAGCCTTGAACCATGGAACCAAGATATCTCTCTTGAAGGCATGATACAGTTGGATGGAGGACATGCTGGTTCCTATTGTTGAGTCGATACATCTCTGGATGGGGATACGACAGGTCCTAGAGACCTCGATGATACCGTCAAGTCCACAATCATTCCACAGGAAGGCTTCTTCTCTGTCGATATGTATTCTTCCATGAAGGCGAACTGGTGCCGGCCGATAGTGAACCCGCCCATAACTTAGATACACCTTTCCCATTCGATTCGAAACCTTAAGCGGAGACCTCTCACGGCCCAGAATCAACTGATTTGAGATTCCCAGTTTCTGGGCACGAGCAGCCACATATGGAAATAAGAAGGAATTTCCGTTCTGAGTATAAACTACATCAGGATCAATCTCACCGAGAAGCCTTCCTAACCTTAGAAGATTCTCCTCCTCAGTAGAATCTAGCACAAAAGCTTCTCTTCTACGTTTAATGATAACCTCCTTCAACGGGTCCTTGAAGCTTGGGATTGCTCCTTTAGAACTGATCGATATCTCTAGGTCGATGGAATTCAGTCTTGGGATTTCATAATCTATTCTGTTGCTTGCATCTAGAAGCTTCCATTTGATCATGTCATGTTTGGGTTCAGCCTCAACATAGGCTAGAGGAAAGATGTCTTTCTCATAGAGGTAGATCTGTTCTGTTGGGATATCCACATTGAAGAGGCGAAGCTTTCTCGACGAGAGATTTATCCGCCTTGCAAGCTCAACCGCCTGTCGGGCCGTCGTTACTGGAACTCTGAGAACTTGCGACCTCTCATAGTCCTCTATGCTCAGATACTTCTCTTCAAACGACAAACCTTCAACGTTGATCTGCTTTGCAAGCTCTACTAGATCTGGTCTCTCCCCTGCAACATAGAAAGCAGGACTCCAATCATCTACCAGTCTATTTGTGGTTCCGTCCCTGGATTTTATCCAGACGACTATTCTTCCATCTTTAGGATAGAGATCAAGGATCCATCCTTGAGTTTTTGAGTTGCTCAACAACCTTCTGGACTCTCTCGATAGTCTTCCTCAGTTCTCCCAGCTCCTTTGTGTGAGCAAATAGGGCTGAGAGGAACATCCCTTCAGCAACTGAAGGAAAAGCTGCAGCCCCAGCTTCGGAGGCGTAGCTTCTGATCTTGTTCATGAGACCTTCGAACGACTCCCTATCCTCCCTCCTCAGCATCCTAGCAAATCTCACCCAGGTACGGGAGATCTCCCGCTCGATTGCCGCTCTATAAGAGGGAATAGTTCTTCCTATGTTAGACCGCCTCCGAGAAGCTCTCAAGCCCCATGTCTACGGCTGTTGAGAGGTTCAGTCGACGGGAAGGGACTGACGGATGTTTTTCAAGAGTTATTCTTGTGACTGAATCTTGCATGGCGACCTTTGCTGTGATACCGCATCTTCTCTTGAGGAGGCTCTCGAGTCTCCTCATTCTCGATGGCGATTCTTCTTTTGAATCAGTTATCAGAGCTATGGCATCTCTGGACTTCACAGTTGTTGCCAAGCTCAAGAGGGCTCTGCAGAACTGTTCTCTACCAATATCCTCCTCCAAGTCCTTATCACAATATAATGAAGGGAAATCTGAGACCACAACCAGTTTACTATCGGTGTCTTCAAGCGTTTCCTCCAGTTTGGACTCGATGAAGTCTGTCATCTGGAAGCAGGTGAAGGCCCTAGAGAGCAGTATGTTTCGCAAAACTGCACTCCTGTCCAGCCCATTCTGTCTGGAAATATTGCCAAGGTTGAATGGGTCGAAGCTGCATCCACCATCAAGAAAGATGACCCTAGAATTCATTCCGCCCTTGTTACTTGGGAGTTGCATCCTTACACAGAGAATCTCAGCTAGGTGCAAGCACCTCTCAGAGCCATAGAGATAAACCATCTGTTTGGGTCTAAACCCTTGAAACAAGCTGTCGAGGGACTCGTCTCCAAAATAGAGCCTCGAAGGGAAACTGTCTAGAGTAACAGGTGTGAAGCAAATAGGGAGACCAACTCTTCCATGCGAGTCCCTGCGCATTTCTGATTCTCCCTCCTTAAAGCATGCGTAGTTTTTCTGTGATGTTGATCTCATGTAGGTCAACATCAATTACAGAGAATGTGCAGGTCAATCGGTTTAAGTGAGAGAGGTAGCTGAAACTGCAAAATGCAATAAGCTGTTGAGGAACCTGTGTTGGTGTGTTGATAATAAGGAATCGATTCTTTGACTCTCGCGAACCAGATTAAGTTTCACTCACCTCTCACCCTAATGAAAGATGCAAGAACTAATCTGATCCACGCCAAATCTAGCAGTTCCAATCGAGGTCGCCAAAGCCTTGAATGGAGTGTTCAAGGACGAGAGCAGACTCTCATATGGATATGTTCCTGAGAGGCTACCCCATCGAGAGACCCAACTCCAGGAACTGTTAGACCGATCCAAAATCATCTTTGAAGAGAAAGCGGTCAGGTCGCTTAGATTCCATATGCAAGGCCCGGTCGGCGTTGGAAAGACAGCCCTCGCCAAGAGGTTCGGAGAACATATTCAAAAAGATGGAGAGAAGAGAGGGGTCAATACCTCATATATCCATGTGAACCTGAACTACTGCCCAGGCAGCTTCCAGGTTATGCAGGAGATCTTGAGAGGATCTGCTTCAGGCGGGCTTAAGGAGAGAGGACTCAAGGCCGAGGAGATGCTGCGGGTGCTAGCCGACCTCCTAGAGAAGGAGAGGCGGCAGCTCTTCATAGCTCTAGATGAGGTTGACACATACATAGCTGAAGGTAGAGAAGAGAAGGTGCTGTATCAACTCTCAAGGATTCATGAACGCTCACATGAAGTAAACCCTCGCTTCAACATCCACCTCATACTCATCTATAGGGATGAGAGTTGGTTGAGGCGGCTTGAGGAGACTACACGCCAGACACTGTTCGGGTTTGCGGTCAGTCTCGAACAGTATCAACTAGTACAACTCAGAGAGATACTCAAATACAGGGCAAGCGAGGCGTTCCAGCCAAACACAATCTCCGATGAGGTTGTAGGGTTTGTGGCGGACTTGGCGGAGAAGAATGGAGGAGTAAGGTATGGATTGGAGTTGATGACTGGAGCTGGGTATATAGCAAACTCTAGAAGCGCGTCCAAAATAATTCCAGAATACGTAAGAATAACACATGACAACATTCCCAAAGGAACAGCCTACGGCCTATTTGACCTAACAGTACTCTCAATCCACAAGCAACTGATCGTCCGGGCAATATATCAGAGGCTCTCAAGATTAGGTGAACCCTACCTGAGCCTCAAAGATGCCTATGAGGATTACCGTGTGCGATGTGAAGCCCAAAACGTCGTCTCTGACAGTGTAAAAGCCTTCAAGAGTAATCTAGAGTCCCTATCCAAGGAGGGGTTTATCTTACTGAAGGAGGAGACCGGAACGGTCCATATAGGATCTGAACACTCAAGTGAGAAGGTCGCAGCGACGATAGAGAAGAACCTGAAGGGATGTCATAGACCTAGGATTTGAGCTCCCCCTCTCCCCGTATCGAAAACATGCGTCAATACTTTAAATGCGAATCTGCACCTGATTTCAGGGTGAAAGTTTGGCCGCAGATCGTAAGGTGTCGGTCTCCCCTGAGGATTTGCTTCTTATAAAACAGATTCTCTCATCAAGAGTTGCCGCGAGAATATTTCTGATTCTCAAGGATGCTAGAACCCTCAACATCAACAGCATAGCGATGAAGGGCGGATGTTCAAATGGTGTCGCTGTGAGACACCTGAAGAACATGGTCCAGCTCGGTGTGATCAAGGAGGAATGGGTCGGCGGGACCCACCTCTATCGCTACAATATGAATGGGGCCGCCGAACTCCTCACTCAAACCATAAGGATGATGAAGGACGGAGGTGAAGATGACCGTAAACAAGTTTGAAGTCGCCATAGCAGCAGCCATCAAATGGTTTAGGGAAATGGTTGCCTCAACACCAGAATGTGGATGTGGAGAATGCCCCGTTAAAGAACGTCTGACAAGAGAACTTGAGCAACTGGAGAGCAAAGCCGACGGGCTGCTAAGGGACTTATTCGAGGAAGCCCTAACAATCGTAGGATAGAGAAAGAGGGGAAGGTTGAAGTCACTCTAAGTGCTCAGAGGCTTGATCCTCTCGTACTCGACTGTTATCAAGACACGTACAGCTTCTGTATAACGTTGAAGCCCATAATACCTCTTGATAGTCTCGAGCCGCCTGGCTAGGGGACCTTCAAGAGTCATATTCAACTCTATTTTCTCACGTCCGACGACCTCTTCCTTCTCTTCTGGCGTCTTTTCAGTCATTCCTCTTCTCAACCATCATTTTGGGGTAGAGATATTGATATCACAAAGTGATATTTAAGTCTACTCTACGTCAACACAGTATAGACTCTATGCTACGTTTGTACTGCCAATCTCCGTCCGACTGCACAAGCTTAATAAGCAAATGTCATCTTTGTGTCTATGTAGAATAGCTTTGGAGATAGCATTATGACTAGTCAGATTCCAGACAAAATTCCTCTAAGAATGACCTTTGAAGGGGAATGGGCAAGGCGCTTCGTGATAGTGAAGAATGACAAGGGTGTCAGACACAACACAGAACTCATCAGAGTACTAGTCTCTGAGGCGTATATAGACTTCCAGAAGCGCAACCAACTCCAATCCGCCAGCAAGTCTCCAGCTAAAGATTGACGAGGAGAAGAAGTATGCCCTCACCCCCTTTTTCCCATCAAGATTACAGCATGGTAAGAACGGCCGAGATCATCAGTAGGCTCAACAGTGCCTACTGTAGGGCTCGCCAGCTTGGCGTGCTCCACAAAGTGCCTGAAACCACCAAAGGCCTTGTGAAGTGTATCCTTCACTGGAAGAGAAGAAACCTAAGACTTTGCTTAAGAGGCGCCAAAATACTGCGGCTGTTAGAGGATTCTCTTGAAATACTCCGAGACCTGACGAGGGATACACTTCAGAAAGCCATGAAGATGGTTGTTAAGGTCCTCTCCAAAAAGGGAGAAGTTTCCCACAGACTCTACTGGAAGATCAAGAACGGCCAGATGGCGCAACCCGTAATGGTCGCACTGTATCATGATTATGCTGGGGGTGCAGACGCTCCACCTCAACCCTAGCCCCCCACTAGGGTTTGACATGCTGGAAGACATCCACGACCCCCCAAATATCCCTCTGTTGACGCCCTTTAACCGCCAACAGAGGAACAACAGGAACAAACCTCCAGGCACATGGACAAGACAACGCCGATCCACGGCTAGAGACGGAAAGATGATAGACTATGAGGTAGAAGTCACCAATATCGTAGCGTCAATAACATTCCCATGCAGAATAGATTTGGAAGCGATAAAGAAGACATTTGAGGGCGCAGAGTACATCCCTGAAAAGTTCCCCGGGTTGGTGTTGAGGCTCGACAAACCAAAGGTCTCACTCCTAATATTTGAGAGCGGCAGAATTGTCTGCACAGGAGCATTGAACCTCGATGAGGTTAGAAAGACCGCGAAGAAGCTTGTGAGGATGCTGAAGAATAAAGGAATAAAATTGGCGGAACCGCCGAAGATCGATGTACAAAATATCGTCACAAACGGCTCATTCGAAGGGTACATCGACCTAGAATATCTACACAGCATACTCCCAAACACCACCTACCAGACGGAACAGTTCCCCGGCCTAAAGTACCCAATGGACGAACCGAAGGTAGTCTTCCTACTTTTTGCAAACGGCAAGTTTGTATGTGCAGGAGCGAAGAACCTTGAGCAACTCAACAAGGGAATAGAGAAGATGATCAAAATCCTAGAAGAGAAGGACGCTTTAATCCCGAGGAAGCCAGAGTTCTAGAGTATACTGTTGGTCAGCATTAAACTCGCAAAGGACCTCACAGTGACAAGCTAAGAATCTTCAGCTATCGCTCTGCGATTGCAGCCCCCTACAGCCTCAGGTAAGATCCGAAACATCTCAACATTCCTCCTAGATGTAATCCATGAACAGTATCTGTGACACGTGATGCGAAAGAGATCAGTACTTGGGATCTCTATTCTACTTGCTGGTGTAGCCATGATTGCGCTCAGCATAAACAACATGTACACACTACTCTTCATCAGCGACATGACCCGTCAAAGCGACATCCCCATGTATGCGAAACTCGTCCTGTTTCCGGCCCTGCTGGGAGTACTATTCATGGTAGATGGGACGGTGATATCAGGCTTGAACATCCCGTTCTCAGCAATACTCTACGCAATAGGCAACGCCTTCTGGGTGTACGCCTCAATCCAAGTTAGAGACCTACTCTCCATCCCAATAACACAGGTTCCACCGTACCAAGAAACAACATTACACTTCATCCTAGCAGTCAGCTTTATGATCGGCGGAACTGTCTCCAAATACGTCCTTGAGGCTTGGTGGAGCAGATAAGATGCGGATCCACATAACACCTAACCAGTTCTCGATAAAGAGGCTTGGTGGACGACAGGCCAATGCGTTCAGAGGTATACATCAACGTCAACATCAACCTCATGCATTTGGAGAAAAAGAGCGGGAAGGAGTGTAGGTTGAAGTTCATCTACACAGTGAACTACAACCCATCCGTCGCCACGGTGAACATCAGGGGAAGTCAACGTTGAGGCAAATGGGGAGGAGATCAAAGAGATCATGAGCAAACAGCAAGAGGAGCTTCCACCACATGCCCTGCGGGCTTTGACACTCTCCATGACTGAAGTCAGGAGATTCTAGCTTCTATCATCTTCATTGGTTGGTGGGTCATCGTGCTTTTACACTTCCACTTCATTCCATCCCATTTTAGAAGTTTAGGGTGTGTCATCACCCTGATAGCTGTTCCTTCCCTTTTGAAGGTTCGCCATTTTCAAATGCTTATGCGTGGGCTCCTCCCTCGTATTTCACACCTGGAGTCTTTTATCCACGCTTTCCTCCAGATGCTCATCAAGACGGGAAAGTCGTTGAGGCGAAATTTAAGATTGGCGGTGCCCAATTCATATACACGACTGAAGTCGGTAGCTTTCTTGGGCTCTTCTGGTAAGATTATCTGAGTTGTTTTGAGTAAAGAAGACTCTACATGCCCCGAGTGCGGCTCAGAAAAGCTGGTCTACACCCCGGAAATCGGGGAGACAGCATGCTCGACATGCGGCCTGATCATAGATGAACATTCAGATCCACTACCAACTCAGGACTATCTCGATAAGACAAGCGGAGTAACATTGGAACACCTAGCAGACAAGAACCTCACCACAGACTTCAACCCATACGAGATCAAAGACCCTGACCTCGCACACGAGTATGCAAGGTTGAGAGCCCTAAACAAGACCGCTCCAATAAGGCCGAGGCAGAGTAGCATCTGTACCGTTGGCTTGAGGATCAGACCACTGCTTGAGAGGACACAGCTCTCGCCAGAAATAATCAAGAAGGCTGTCAGCATCGCAGCGTCAAAGATCGCCAAGGTCGATATGCTGAGGATCCGCTGTGCGTATGAGGCTCTAGCCATCTACTCACTCGTACGCACCGACAGACGCCGACTGCTACTTATGGGGCTATCACGAATCGTCGAGATGATCACCGGCTCCAAGAAGTCGAAGATCCTTGATTATAATGGAATGAGGTTTGATGAGTCAAGAAAGGTCTGGATTGGTGAGATAGTTGTTCCCAACAGTGCTTCAGGCAAAGATTGCATAGTGGACTGCAAAGCAGTAAGCATGAACGGTGGCAACCCAATCAATATCGCTGTCTCGATGAGCCTCAACAATCCTGCGAAAGGCGAAAGTCCAGTATACAAAGCAGCGAAGAGGAAGGGAAATATTACATTGACACTGCTCGCCAAGAGAAGCGACAGCAAGCTACATCTCCAGGCGAAGATCAAGAGGAGCAAGAGGACACCTGGGGCGCAAGAAGTCAATCTCACAATAAAATTGAGCAGAGGGGCGAGATACATCGAGGCGATGAATGCCTACAACACCCTCTGCACATATTTCGGCGAGCCTATAATGCCACTCTACCCGGAAGACTTCGTGCAATTGGATGATGACCTCGACGCCGAGTCAAGGCTGAAAGTCGTCGATAAGGCAAGGTTCATCAAAGAAGAATTGTTGACTGGAGCGTTCTACCAGCCCATGGGATGGAGAATAGTGACAGCGGCTGCAAGCTGGCTAGTGACTTTGAGGTCGACGAAGAGAATAGCTAGCAAATACGGAGTAGATCACGGCATATTACGAAGCAAGATAAGACAGATCTCAAACTACATCGACTACAACAGCTAAACCAACTACTATCGTCTCTGCCACCCAAATGCGCAACCACTCTTGGAAGCTTACTTCATCCTCGTATTCGTTCCGTCCGGAGCAATAGGGAACAGCAAGTACTGCAAATTGTATAGATGGTGGCAGAGAAGAAGAGATGTCATCCTGAAGTTCTCGAGCACCCTATTCCTCATCGAGGCCAGCGGCTACGGCATGTGGCTTGTCAAGAGGCTGGAGAGATTGATTGGCCAAGAGAACATCCACTGGTACCTTGTGAGGTCAAGGGGAACCGGAACGCATCCGGAGGTTGAGAGGTTAGCAGACAAAGAGAGGCTGACCAAGAAAGAGAGGCAGCTTCTGGACGAAATCAGAATCCAAATCACTTAGAGCAGGTGAGAGGTCTGGAGATAAGAATTTCAAACCTATACGGCCTAGGTGGAGAACACACCTTCCAATTGAGGAAGGGACTGAACATACTCGCTGCACCAAACGCTCAAGGAGTGAGCAGCATATTCCGGTCACTTGCACTACTCTTCGGTGAGGAAGACCTTGACGGAGCATTACACGCAACAAAGGATAAAGGATATGTCGAGCTTGTCGACGGTGAGAAAACCTACAAGTGCACGGTTGAGCGTGCCTCTGGAGGAACATTTGCCGAACATAACATCGAACTCAGGAATTCGAAACTGGCATACACCGTAGTTGTGAATGAAAAGCATCCTCTGACCTACTGGAATCTGAGTTCGCAGGGAGTCCAAGAATTCTTAACCTCCATCACTGGAGTCGAAGAGTTGCGGGCGCAAGTAGTTCAGGACGAAAAGAGCTTAGAGAAGAAGACTGAAGAAAGAGACCAACTTGAGGCCGAGATGAAAGCGTCACAGAGCATCAAAAGCCAACTGGATGAGGCCGTCGACGAGGTTAGAAGGATCAGGAGGGAGAGGGTTGAGTTCCTCAGGAGCTCCGACCTTAGCGGAGTCAGCGAGGAGGAACTAGCCACTAGACTCCCAAAAGCCTTCCATGAGGTTAAGCAACGCTACGAGGAGTGGAACAGGCTCCTCGAGGAGATACAGGGACTTCAGGGAGAACTCAGCAAGAAGGAAGAGGAGTATAAGAAGAAAGAGGAGCAGTTCGATGTGCCCTCCCTAGAGGAGCAGCTGAAGAGGATAGAGGAAGAATACAGGGTCGTCAACGCTAGGAAAAACTCAGCATACAGGGAGTGCAGCCTCTACTCAGCCTACACAACATTCACCCCAGACAGAGCAGAATGTCCAATATGCTCCCTAGCTAGGTTCCCCTGCAACCACAGCAAGTTTGACCAGACGGAGTTGAGGAGGAGGGCGGAGCAGGTGATGAAGACCAAACAGAGAGAGAAGGTATCTCTAGAGAAGAAAGAGAAGAAGCTGATGATGGAGAAGTCGACACTCAAGGCTAGGAAGAGGGTGTGGTCAGAGGAACTCCGAGAGATAAGGGCCGACATCAATAGGAGGAGGTCTAAACTCAAGAGTCTAAAGGAGGGCGTCGAAGCTGCCGAGCAAAGCTACGTTGAGGCCCACAAGGAACTGAAGAGGCTTGAGAGGAGTAGCAAGATGATAGACAAGGTCGCAAGCAAAATCGGAGAGATCAACTTTGAGGAGAACAGACTTCAAAGAAGGATAAGGGAGCTCCAAAAGCTTGCCGAAGAAAAGACAAAGAAAGAGGAGAAACTGGAGAACCTCAACTCTACAATCAAGAAGACAGATGAGAGGCTCAAAACAAAAAGGAAAGAGTATGAGAAAGCGGTTCATGGAGCAAGGGAGATATTCAACAAGTCATCCAGAGAGCTGATGAAGAGCCTACACTTCGAACGGTTCTCAGACATCCAGATAGATGAGGAATTCAATATAAAAGTCTCAAGAGAAGGGTTTGACCAGGAAGTAAACACCCTCAGCACCAGTGAGGCAACAACCATAACGGTACTGCTGACCCTAGCTGCAAAGAAGAATTACCATCCAGACAATCCGATACTAGCGATCGACACAGTATCTACAGCATACGACCCATCAACACTCAAGTGGTTAGCAAACTGGCTTGTAGACCAAGTGCCAACAGTAATGGTCTCAAAGCTAACACCAAAGGAAGAAGGAAGAGGAATACGCATCCTACACCAGATTCGGTAATGCCGGTTCTGGTAACTTGAGCTGTTGGTTGTATCGATCCTCTTGGGATGGTAACTTGTGGAGGGCGTAATGAGCGTGGTTCTCATTATAGCTATTGTTGCTCAAGTGATTATGGACTTCGCTCGTTTCTTATTCGTCCCCGTTTAGACTTTGGGTCTGGGACTCGCTCCGGTATGAAGTGCAAGTTTATTCTTACACTTACGAGAGCCATGTCTCTATTCGACTAGATCGTCTACATTTTATCTCTTGCATTGGCTTGAGTGTTGGTTCTTGTTGTCTTCATGGTCTCTAGGTTTATGAACAGCGGAATATTCGTACGATTCTTTCGTCTACTTAGGGTTGCTGTAGTAATCTATCTTGGAGCACGGATTGTGAGGGTACTTCGGCTTTACGAGATCATGACATCGACTTTCCAAAGTTCACTTGGTATGGCTCTCTTCAGCTTGTGGTCGTTTATACTCACCCTTAGTTTTGCGGTTCTGTATGTAGATTGGCGGAGGATAGATATGAGCCGCCCCATCTACAGGCGGAGACCATAGATTGGCGGAGGCATTGTAGTGCCGGAGGTTTTTCCTCTTGCAAGTCATTTTCTTCTGGGTTCAGTAGATTATGGATGTTTTCTTCTTCATGGCGAAAGTGGCGTAGGTAAGACTGTGTTCTCTCTGGAATTTGTACATAGTGCATTAGCGGCTGGGGAGAAATGTGTATACGTTCATACAAATGTCCCAGCAGAAGAATTGTTGAGTCTTCCTCACTGGGATTCGATCTCGAGGAGTCAAAACTTAAAGATAGACTGGTCCTCATAGATGCTTACTCAGGCCCGGCCGACCTTCAATCAACTTCACAAATAGTTCTCCCAGGTAACATAACCCTCAGCGATCTCAGCATTACACTTAGGAGAGTCACTAAAGATGATGGAAGGTTACGATTTGTCTTTGATGAGTTGTCCTCAATATTGTCATATGTTGAACCGGATGCTGCATTCAGGTTCGTCCAGATCCTTGTACCCCGCCTCAGAGCAAAGAAGGCAACGGCAATATTCATCCTGATTCCAAACGTTGTTCAGAGTAGATTGGAGAATCTGTTGCCATCGATATTTGATGGACATTTTGAGATGCGGATTGAAGATACGGGAATGGACATAAGGAGATTATTCAGAGTTCGAAGCATGGTGGGCCAGAAACATAAGACAGATTGGGTTGATTTCAAAATCGGCTTAGGAGGCCTACATCCAGATAGGCTAGTAGACGAAGCCTTCCCGCAGGTTACCAGAACCTAGTCGACTTGCCCTCCACTGGTTACTGAACCGAGAAGTTCCGCTCGACCACTCGTTAGGTTACTAGAACCGTGATGCCAGGAAGCCGTAAGCCAGAAGCAACCCTCCGAACATACTCAACGCAAGATTCAGAAGCCAATCATCAAAGGGCAGGCTGCAGAGCCGCCGCCTAGAGAAGGGCGCGAAGACCCCCGCCTCGGTTAGGGAGTCAGCCAGAAGGTGGCAGACTCCGGCCAAGAATCCGGCCAAAACAAGGGCGAAGCCGTGGTTAAGGAAGATGGATGAGCCAAGACCTAAGAGGATCCCTATTGTCGGGGCTGTCAAGATTGAGTGAGTTAGACTGTTCCTGTCAAGCCTCTCACCTACCTTACTGTGTCCGACTCTATCTATGATGGTGTCCGTCAAGTAGCCAACCACTGATCCAGCGACAATTGTGTATAGATGGACATTCAGCCGAGTCAATGTGAGGGTGATGACGCCTGAGCTGAGAAAGTGATGGGCAACCTTCTTGACCAATAACCACTACCTTTGTTTCACTCTCTCTTCTGAACTCTTTCTAAATGAGCTGAGCACTGCCCAAGCAATTATTCCCAAGGCAAGGGCGGTATATCCAAAATAGTATCCATCATGTAGAAGAGACGCCTCCTCCAACCCAAACTCTAGAAGAGCATAAGAGACCGTGAACACTCTGACAACATTCACAGTGAAGAGGAGGCCAACCACAGATAGAATCTTCAATAAACTCGAGCTTCTAATTGTGAGAAAGATCGCTACCAGAATCAACAGTAGAACTCCAGAGCACACATCTGTCACTGTTATGAGGCTTGAACCCAAAAGTAGAGCGTCACCTTCACCCACAACAAACACGGGCATGAATGGACGGAGGATAAAGTAGAACATGTAGGTGAAGGGTTTAGAGATGAACGAACTTGAAGGATACATTAACGCTAGGATGAGGAGAAGGATAGAGTAGGCGAAGGCACCCCCTAACTTGACCGCCTCACCCCTCGAAGCCTGAATAATAACTCCCTCCTCAAGCCAATCACAGCGACGGCCAAAAGTGAGAAGATCGAGATTATGGACTGGTCATAGAACGGTAGGCTCACCCCACCCCTTCCACCAATAACTCTTCCACTAGTCGTAAAGACAGCAACCCCCACCACAGGATTCCTCACTGAGAAAGTTGAAGTCTTCTCTCCGAAGGGCCTGCTCTCCCCATTCAAAACCCACATGTTAAATGTGAATCCAGCAACATCCCCAGCGGTTAAAGTCACAGTTGACCCAACATCATAGAATCCACCATCACCACCAGGCGTAACGGTTGGGTTCGGAGTCAAGCCCACAGGCATCGTCTCAACAGCCACGAGAAACTGAGGCTTGAATATGGCACGCAATGGACTGCCGAAGGCGGCGACCATCCTCGGGTTCTCCGTGACCCCATCACTCCACCTAAGGAAGAGGTATCTCGTTACAACATCCTTGTTGTAGGGTGACTGAACCTGAACGGTATGTGCACCTTTAGAGACTGTGAAGTTCACTCTGCCATTGAGATCGGTCTGCTTCGTTACGCTACCATCCACCGTGACCGGTAAGCCCCTTACCACACCTCCACCGTCCTGCAAAGCCTCAACTATCAAAGTCTCTGCACCATACTCAAAGACAGCCTTTAGAGAATGTATCCTATTCATGGTGACTGAGATCGGATTATCTTCACCGACATTGACTCCGTCAAGCATCCAGTAGATGAACAAGTACCCTTGCCTGGGGGTTGCCCTAGAATCTATTATGGTATTCTCATCAAACCAGTATTCACCTGGACTTGCAGGCGTAGTGGACCCGTAGCGCTCCACAGTCTGGATGGTGAGCAGATACTGCCTCTTGTAAATCGCAGTCAAAGTGACGGGTTCACTTACAGTGATGTTATGAGTCTGCTCTCCACCATCACTCCACTCAACCCACACGTACTGAGTTCCATTACCACCGCTGAGTGGTGTGAGTATAGAGATTGTATGAGTCCCCCCAATAACCCAATGGAATTCTGCTGGGGTTACTGCTGGTTCACCGTCAACAAGAACAAACCCTTCACCCTCAGGAGTTGATGTGATCGTGACTGATATGGATGGTCTGGAGAACTTTGCCAACAAATCATGCGGCTCAACCATACCTACAGAGATAGGATTATCACTACCAGCAGATTCACCGTCCAACATCCACTCATCAAGGACGTAGCCAGGATTTGGGTTCGCAGTGACTTGGACAGCTTGGCCTGAATCATACCAGTAGATTCCGGTGGATGGACTCGTTGTTCCTTTGGTTGTATCATTCACACTAACGATCAACCGATTTTGAGTTTTGTATGTGGCAGTGAAAGTTACAGGTGAGGGTGGAACTGTGATAGTATGGGTCTGTCCTCCACCATCACTCCAACTAACCCAAACGTACCTTACTCCATCTGCCACGCTGACAGGAGACTTGGCATTCAACAGGTGGGAGGAGCCATACGGCCACTGAAAGGTTTCGGGTGTGGTGATTGGGGTGCCGTCAACCTCAGCGAAGCCTGAACCCTCAATACTTGAAGTCACAGCAACCTCGACTGTTGGACGCTCAAAGTTTGCTGTCAAATCATGAGGAGCATCCATACTGAAGGATATTGGGTTAGTTGCTCCCTTGTCTACACCGTCGAGCTCCCAGTTCTTGAGTATGTAGGTGGAGGCGGGTATAGCGGTGACCTGAACACTCGTTCCTAAATCATACCAATGGGTTCCAGGAGCTGGATTTGTTGAACCAGAACCATACGATGAAACTGCAATCGAGAGCAAATATCGAGTCTTATAGTCTGCAACAACATCCTTCGGCCCATCCATAGTCAACATCACTGTTGGGTTGGAGCCAGATGCATCAACACTCCAGCTTGTGAAGACATATTGCTTCTTGCTCCCATCACTTACCGGTGTATCACATTGTACTGTGACTGTTGAGCCCTCATCATACCATCCAGATGGACGTGGATTATCTATGGTAAGTGGATTTGAAGAGACGGCCAAGTAGTGCTGCGTCTTGTAGGTCGCCGTAACGGTTTCGGCGGAGAGTGGAACAACGTAGTTATGTGAGCCGGCTCCACCATCGCTCCACCCAGTCCAAACATATTGAGTAGCCGGGCCCCCGACAACAGGCGACAACGCCTCTAGAGCATGCGTCGATCCGACATCCCACTCATACGTTTTAGGAGTAGTTATGAGAACCCCATCAACCCTGACGAGGGTTGAGCCATTCGGGTTAGATGTTATGGTTATTGAAGTCTTACCGCCCCAGTAGATCTGCCATACGGATGAACCTGTTAGGGTGAGAATATTTGCGGCAGCGTTAAATGTCCAGCTTGAGCCTTCAGGCTGCGTCACACCATCCAAGACCACAGTAGTGGGCTTTCCAGATGGTGAGAGAAGCTTCATCACACCAGCGTTCTCAGTGGTTATGCCTAGAATCTCTACGCCGCCGTCAGATGAGTAAGTGACGCTCGTCAGTATACATGAAGAGTTGACAACCTTTATGCCTGCACCAAACGGTTCGAAACTCACAGTCACAGTCTTGTTGCTTGACTGCCCGTCTATGAATAGGTTGCTTGAGGCCCAAATGTAGCTTTTCGCATGTAAGACGTAGGTGGAGGGGATAGGAACTACAATGTCTACTTTAGGTATATTCGAGGGACTGTGGCCCCACAATGCGAATCGAATCTGGTTCGAGAGAAGAGTAGGGTATGTGGTTGAGGCGTCAAGCTGAATGACTGAGCCTCCTGACAGGTAGAGGGACGGAATGTTGAATGAATATATATCCTTGAAGGAGAGTACCCCCTCAGAACTCACAATCCCGGTTCCAGGTGCGAAGATGAAGACCTGGGCTTGAGCCGAGCCAATCGATGTGGTTGCAAGCAGCACTAGTATGGCAAAAAAGCCAAAATGTGATGTTCTAGTCCAAACAGACATGATCCCCCATCGAACCAGATTTTTCTCATATGCTCTAGGGCTCAAGTCCATATAGTGGAGTTTTCTCGATGTACTCTACGCCTTTAGCGTCAAACCAATCCTTCGCTATCTTGTCTTTCCTAGTCCCTATTATCAACACGTTGTAGACTCCATCATGGTCAGCAACTATTCTCACACTAGTTGACTTCTCATCAACTTCACCATAAGCACGCCCGAAGTGGTCTAGAGGACTGATCCAGACTTGGACGTTTTCGTTCAACCATCCAAAGTAGCTAGGCAACTTTATGGTCGCTTCTCCACCAGTAACCTCGACCTGGTATCGATACAGGTTGTCTCCTCTTGTAGGAGACTCAACAAACGAGTGCCTTAAGCGATAGTTCAATCTGGCCTTTTCAGGGTCTGGATGAATGATGTCGAAGCTTCCCGCACCTTTGGACAATGTGCCATGTATTGAGACGTAATCCCACATCCTTATCCATCTGCCGTATCCCTGACCTTGGTCACTGCCAACTATCATCAACGCCTTGTATCCACCACTGTCGCAACAAATGGCGGCATCGCCACCAGTACGATGCCACCAGTTCCATCCAGGTGTCACCGTGATGCTTCCTGTTCTCGTTTCCCCATGCACGTGAAGAGTCTGGGTTGGATCACCTGTTCCAATGCCAACTTTGCCACCGCTCGGTGCGATAACGACTTTGTCGATATAGTTGTACCCGCCATTATCAACCAGATAAGCCGCTATGATGTCCTTGATACTCGAACCGTATGGGGGACCATGTGTCTCTTTCAGAGCCCAGCGTGCCAAGTTCTTGTAACGGCCAAAAATAATGTCGGCCGACCACCATTGCATCCCATCCCCATCAGAAATTCTCGGGTTGCGGAAGTTGATATATTGGTCATTGTAATCGTCGTTCTTACCACCTATTCGCAGTAAAGCGCCAGCAGGAACACCGCTCTCAGCAGGATTACTGGTCGTGACGTGTAACTTCGCCTGAGGAGTCGTTGTCCCAATACCGACACTACCCACAGCATAGAGGTTTGCAGTCATGAAATCTACATACACTGAGTCTGCGAGATTACGTAGAGCAAGTCGTGATGCAGACTCTTCTTTGAGCTGTATGTTTGCGAGACTTATGTAGTCTTGACCGAGCTTGTTAGCTGGAACACTCGCAGCCTCGGTTGGTCTCGGACCAAGTACTAGATTTGCAACAAGACCGACAGCGCCAAGCTTGAGCACTTCTCTACGGCTCACTTCAAAATCTCTCAGGCTGAGCTTGCTAGCTTCTCTCTGCCGAGCTCCTTCTTCATTAACAGGTTCTCCCTGCAAATTCACTCAAAAATCTATTATAGGCGGGTTTTAAAAGCAGAGAAATTCCACCATTCCTAAGTACTACGTCCAAGTTGGAACAAAGTGAGGTCACAAAAGAGGTAGAGATTGAAGCTCTGAAAAGCATTGCGAAGAATCTCTTGGCGATAGACTTGCTGGATGTCAAGATCGCAAAGGAGAAAGAGAGAGCTTACACCGGCTGAAGAGCTTGCTCTACGAAAAGCGAGATTAAGAAGCTGAAAATCAATCCGCAGAAACTGAGAGAAGAACCAAAGTTCGAGAACAGACTTGTCAGAGAAAGAGAGCTTGAGGGTACCTGAATGATGGATGGGAGATGGTGCAGATGGTGAATACTAAGATCCTAGTTAGAAAAAGGATTTAACCAGCAATAGATGGAATAAACTCTCTTATTTCTGGATAATTTGGCAAACATTCACTTGCTGGGTTTTTTCAGCAAGGAAGAAGCCAACCGCGCCAGCTTCTTGCAAAACTGTTTCAGTTTACAAATTTTTGTCTACGGCTTGATATATGATGCCGTTGGCTGGCGCATCGGATTTACATAAGGATATGAGTTTCGCAAGGAGCTGGCGCGCGTACGGGAGGTGTTCATGAAGCCAATCGTAGGAGCAAACTAGCAACATCCACTCTTATCTGAGTTGCCACCTCATTCATGGTCAAGGTCGTTGGTGAAAACACATGTCCGAATGGGAGAAGACGCTAGAGGAATATAGCCGGACGATTGAGAATAGGTTATCCAGTTTTCTAAAAGATGAGGTCGAGGATGCGACGGCCTATCACGTCTTTGTTGGAAGATTACACAGGGATCTCAATGATTACGTATTCAGAGCCGGCAAGAGAATGGCATCCTGTAGTACTCTACTAGCTTACAAGGGGTTCACTGATGAGATCGATGACCGAATCCTTAATGTCTGCGTGGGCATAGAGCTCTACAGGCACGCTATACTAGTACATGACGATCTGGTCGATGATGACGAGTTACGGCGTGGAGCCGAGACCATTCATAAGATGTATTCTCAGGAGCAAAATGTTCGACTTGGCAACGGTTTGGCGGTCTTTGCGGGAAATATTCTTTACACGCTAGCCCTTAAGGCGCTAAGCGGCTCAGGTTTCGAATTGGATAAGACTGTTAAAGTTCTAAACCTGGTGAATGATGCTTTTCAATCGGTGAATGAGAGTCAAATTCTAGATCTTCTCTTCGAGTATAAAACGCCGAATGTGGATGAATGGTATATAATGGCTTCAAAGAGGGCGGCATCTCTATTCAAAGCCTCATTAAGTATAGGCGCTGTGTTAGCAGACGCCTCTGAAAAAGATGTGCAGTTGCTAGGCGAAGCAGCCGAGCATATAGGCTACTGCTTTGACATCCAGGACGACATCATCGATACGTTTGCATCGGAAGAGCAGTACGGTAGAAAGCCTGGTGGAGATCTATCCAAACACAAGAAGCCACTCCATATAGTGTTTACTTACCAGATGGCGGACCAATCACAACTGGAAACATTCGAGAATGCTATTGGTGAAAGCCCTTTGGATCTGAATACAATAAGAAAGACAATATCGGATTGTGGAGCCCTAGAAGCGGCTAAGAACCGCTCGAGGAAACATGCTGACTCAGCTAGGAGACTGATCTCAGAGACCGCCATGAACGACGAGCTCAAGAACTTCTTTATCTCATTCATCGGCTACGTCAAGGATAGTCTCAACTGGTACAAATAGGAAGATCTTGGCAGCCATCCGAGACTGTATGAGCATGATGAGGATTGGATCCAGCTTATTGAAGCTGGTAGGGTAGGGGAAATATGTATGAATCACGGGGAACTTGGTCTTCTAGAAGCCGGAGGACGCCCAAGTCAATTCTGTCAAGCATAGGTTGGGGTCTTCCGTCTGGCTTTCTCAGACTCCTTCAGCATCTTCCCAAACTCTCTTGTTGCGGAGATGTCGAACTCCAGAAACTCAAGCGCAAACGTTCTAAATCTGTTGAATATCTCCTCCAGCTTCTCTTGGCTGAAGTGACCGACAATCATTGGATTATGAACCCACTGCGACCAGCCCATGCAACTGCTGGCAATACAATGGTTTATCTTGGTTATCGCCTCAACCAAACTCAGCCGGTCACGAGGCTGTAAACCCTTTATCTTCTCTACCTGCTTCTCATTAGTTCTTGACCAGTCGTCGCTCATGCGATCACATAACCTAGGTACCCTGACTCATTAACTATCACTCGATACCTGATCTCTTCTCAACAACGTAGTAAGCACATGCCATATCTTCAAATGATAGCCAGATTGCCGGCTAGGCTGTTGCCCATATCTCCCTCGCTTTCTCTCTCGCCTCCTTGAACCTGTCCGGAGGCCCCCTCAATATCTCTCGATAATATTTCGCTACAAACTGTCTGACTATCTCTTCAACCCTTCTTGGGTTCTCCCGCAACAGAATACTAAGCCTCTTCTCCAACTCGGGACACCTGACGCCTCCAGCTAGAGCGAGCAACCTCGCCAATTCTTCTTCCAGATTATAGACCAACGGGTGATACTCATCTATCCTACTAGGACTTTCAGGCACGTTAAGAGCGATCATAGACCTCTGTATAACATCATGCAGCAATGCCATAATCACTTTATTCGACAACTCGATTCTGCTCTCAATCAACTGGTAGACGCCGGGATATTAACAAGTAGCTCGGATTACCCGAGCCAGACAGTTGGACAAACCTTTTGAGAGCATGTGACCAATACAAATCGGCGTTCAAGTTTGGAAGCTAAGCTTTCTGAATTCCTCAAGTCCGGTAAGGACTGGGAGAGGAAGGCTACGTCGGTCCCAGGGGTATTCATTTTGAAGATGCCAACGTACAAAGGTGCTCCGACTAGGCTGGCTGTTGAGTTGAATCCTGTTGATGAAGCTGGGAGACCCACAAGGAAGAGAGGTGTTCTTCTAAGATCCTCCACGGAGTTGGCTGAGTACAATAAGATTCTTGATGACGAGAGGCTCGCTAATTTGTTGAAGAACATTGACTCGATAAACCCTAAGCCTGCGAAGAAGGAGGAAGAGAAGAAGCCAGATATCATTGAGCTCTAAGAGAGTAAATACAGTATGTACAGTATGCCCCTCCAAAGAAGTGCTGAGAAAGAATCTGTTGAAGGACCTTTAATCTGGCCTAACAAGGTTGAGGCGAGAGCATACCAGCAGACCATAGCTGAGAAAGCCACCCATAGAAACACACTCGTGGTCTTGCCGACAGCGTTAGGCAAGACAGTTATCTCAGCGCTGACCGCTGCCCGCTTCCTCTACAACCACAGACAGATGCGAGTCTTGGTAATGGCGCCGACGAGGCCTCTTGTATTACAGCACAGAGAAACCTACGTAATGATTCTGAAGCTTACGGAAGATGATGCAGTTGCGTTGACGGGTAAGACGCCTGCCGCGTATAGGAAACAGGTCTGGGATGGGGAGGCCCGAATCATCTTCGCTACGCCTCAAGTCGTCAAGAACGACCTGGAGGGTGGAAACCTATCGCTAAAGGACTTTAGCCTCATCGTCTTCGATGAATGCCACAGAGCAAGAAAAGGGTATGCATACACTGATGTTGCGAAGAAGTATGTTGAACAAGCATCATGGCCTATCATACTTGGAATGACGGCAAGCCCGGGAGCGGACAAGAAGAAGATAGGGGAGATATGTGAAGCCCTCTTTATAGAGCAGATCGAGTACAGGTCAGAAGAAGACCCTGACGTAGCTCCATACATCAATCCGGTGGAGGTTGAATGGAAATATGTTGATCTGCCGGGGGAGTACAGAGAACTCAGTCAGACAATTCGATCCATGTTCAATGACCGATTGAGCTGGCTCAGGCGAATAGGTATCATTCAGAAACCGCTGCAATACATAACCAGAAGAGACCTTCTCGAGGCTGGTGAGGAGCTTAGGTACCGTCTGGAAGAGAGTATTGAGGAGGAGAGAGGCCCAATCTACAGTGCTATTGTAGCGCAGTCCATCTCCCTAACTTTATTCCATGCACTGGAACTCTTGGAGACGCAGGGAATACCTACGCTCGCATCCTTCCTGGATAGAGTGGAGCAGGAGAGCGAGGAGAAGAGAAGCTACAAGACCATAATCAATGACCCACAATACACTGAACTCAAGAGGCTCCTCAACCAGAACATGAAGCTGGAACACCCAAAACTCCCGCTTCTAAATCGGGAGGTTGAGAATCAGCTTAAGCAGCATCCAAACTCGAAGGTACTCGTATTCACACAGTACAGAGATACAGCATCCCACCTCGTCGATAAGCTCAGAGAGACCGGTCAGCTATCTGTTGAGAGGTTCGTAGGTCAAGCCTCAAAGCAGGATGACCCAGGATTGAGTCAGGATGAGCAGGCTGAAATACTGAGAAACTTCCGAGACGGAGACACAAACCTCCTTGTTGCAACATGCATAGCAGAGGAGGGCCTGGACATACCGAGTGTGGACCTCGTAGTCTTCTACGAGCCCATTCCAAGCGAGATCAGATATATACAGAGGAAGGGCAGAACTGGAAGAAAAACAGCTGGCAAAGCATTGATCCTAGCTGCCAACGACACATTCGACATATCCTACCTCTATGCGAGTCGACGCAGAGTCGAGAGGATGAGGAAGATCACAGCAAGCCTGAATCAGGAACTGAATCTGCTGATGAGAAAGGGACCGAGACCAGAGCCGAACCCGATGACAATTGAAGAGATAAAAGAGATAGAGAAGCATGCAAAGACCACCCAACTTGAGCCACAACTCCTCATGCCTGAAGAGGAGAAGGCTAAGCGGTTTCTGAAGGAAATCGATAAGGCCTCCAGAAATATATGGATGAGAGTTATGAGGGCTGGAAGCCGAGGATTGCTGGTGGAAGACTTGATGGAGGAAGCTTCCGAGGAAGGCGTAACGCCGGCCATAGCAAAGACTGCGATAGAGAAACTCGAGGATGCAGGTAAGATAGGAAAGATCGGATGGGACAGAGTAGCCGCAATAGAAAGCATACAAGCGCCGAAGAGCGCAAGCACTGCCGAAAGAGACGCATATGAGATAATGGTTGAGAAGATATATCCTGGCAAGGCAGTCGTAATGATAAATGATAAGTGGAGAGCTAGAATAACACCTCAAGACTTTGAGGGACCAGCAAACGTAATCAAGAAGGACGCAAGATTCAGGGCCAGAGGAACCCTATACCATGACGGAGACACATTATGCTTGCGGGTGAAAGAGGTCATACAAATATCCTAGGCGAAATTCGGAATCATCCAATGGGGCTTTCAACTCAACTACTCTGACACCTGCTCCTTAGGTATTATGAACTTACTCATCCTTCCAGCGCTGAGGTAGTGACCTCCAACAAGCTTCACAACATCCGATATGGCAACAAAGACTTTTCTACTCAAGAAGATCTTCGGCTTTATCGTATACGACTTCGAGGTCTCCCCTATCTCCAACAACTGGAGCTCACCAGCTGAAAAGAGCTCCCTGACCTCGTCGAGGCTTGTGGGCTTCTTCGGAGCCAGCAAAGAGAGGTCTTCACCTGAAAGATCTATCACAGTTCCGCATCTCGGACAGGTGATCCTGCGCGGAACAGGTCGACCCCTCAAATATGCACTTACCAATTCTTACCCCTTTCCAGCCTAACTGCATATGATCTCAACGCCTTCCACCTTTGAGACTATCGAGAATGCCACCTGTTCTCACTCAACGATTCTCCTCGATCTTCTAAGCCTGACATTGCAGAACGGACACATCGTCTGGTATTCAGAGAACTCTGTCCTACATTGAGGGCAATACCAGGCCATTGCAAGCAGTCCTGCATGAATTGCCGATGCAACGATGCTCTTAGACCTTTACTCGAATATTAGAGAGTAGTTCTGAGAACCTCATAAATCGAAGTTCAAGAACAAACTAGTTAAAGAAAGAGAACTTGCGCTACATGAATGATGGATGGGAGATGAGATGGAGTTGAAGTACAGCTCTATATTCTCAGGAGACAATGAGAGGAATACATATTGGTGAGTCTGATTGTCGACAAGAACTGAAGAAAAGATAACGGTAACTCTTACGTCAGAAAAAGTTGCAAGACTGAAGAAGGCCAAGGAGCTGTTTGAATCCGATATTGGAAACAGGGTTGAGATGGACGATTTCATAGATATGCTTGTCAAAGCTTACATGTCCTATAGGGATAAGAGAGGTGCCTCCGAGAGCAGTCTGCTCCAAAAACTGACTGAAGTGTGAGAATTATCAGAACGATTTAATACAACCGGATAGAATTCATACTGAGGGGGGTGATTATGACGGTCATCTGTGCAAAATGTGGGAAAGAAATTCCTGCAGGGGAAGAGGTAAAGAAAGGCTTCCTAAGGAAGAAGAGTTACCACAAAGAATGCGCACCCGAGTAGGTACGTCTAACTTCAGTCCAAATAGCGCGCGAGCTTCTTGCAAAAATGGCTAGAAATGGTTTTTTAATGCCCATCTTTCTGTATCTTGATGGTATGGATTCCTTCGATCGACTTATCCTAGACTCCTTGAAGGATGGTTCATCAAAGAGTCTCAAGGAGATCCTAGCCAAAGGCGGGTTCTCCCATAATACGTTGAAGCGTCACCTGCAACGCTTGATGAGTGAAGGCTTGGGCTGAAGACCTTGTGCCAAACATCACAAGGAAACTGGATGCTGAAGAAGTTCAGAAAGAGACTGAGGAGATTATTAGGGAGTTCGAGAACGTTCGGAAGGCTGAGGTCAATGGTTCCGAGCAATAGATTCTGAAGAAGTCCTTCTTCTTTTCAAAGCAAGTGATGTCAGCATCGATAATGCATATGCAACAGTAATGATTTCGTCGTGGGCCGAGAATGTTAAGCTTCCCTTACTCTTATGCGGGAATGCTGAACCCGGCTGTGTGTATAACGCTGTCGCAAGCAGGTGCCGATCCATCTTCACTGATATATTCTTCTGTCCAGCAGGCTGTTCCATACCATCAATTGTCCAAGCGTAGAAGTTCATACCACCCACATCTGGAGCACTCAACTGAACAACTACACCATCACTGTAGAATCCGTCTGGTGAACTTGGATTGGCTGAAGGATGAGGTGAAAGGCCAGCGGGAATGGTCTGAATGCTCAGCTTGTACTCCACATTGAATAATGCGGTAAAGGATGCGTTCTCACTGATAGTTACTGTTCTGGGATTCGCTGAACTTCCATCAGTCCAACGGATGAAGGTAAATCTTTCAGACCCGTATTTTATGTAGGGCAATGGAGTCTGTAATACATGCACTCCCTCAATTACCCTCTTGAAAGTGATTACGCCACCTGTGTCCGTCTGTTTCTCAACAGTATCCAGCTTGACAGTCATTCCTTGGATTGGTGTGCTATCCTCCTTTATTACGATGGTTACCGTGAATTTGGCTTCTGAAACACTCTCGAAGACTGCTTGCAGAGTATGATTCTGATTCATGTTGACGCTAATTGGATTATCAGTGTATACATTTCCATCCAGAATCCAGTTGTGGAACTCCCATTCACTGTGTGGTGTGGCTGAAACATTGACTCTTGAACTTTCATCATACCAGTAAGTTTCAAGGCTGGCTGGGTTTGTTGTTCCTCGGCCTTCAACATTCCTCATGGCCAGGGAATATTGGGTCTTATATGTGGAAGTAACCGTCATGGAGGAGCCATGAACTGTGATCGTATGTGCCCTAGCCTGTCCGTCACTCCAGCTAACCCAAACATACCTTCTTTCACCATCAACATCTACTTGAGGTGTAGCCTCTACATCGTGTGTCTCGTCTTGGTTCCAATTGTATGTCTGAGGTGTCGTTATGTTGGCACCGTCTACCTTGACGAATCCTGATCCCGTTGGATTTGATGTTATGGTTACATTGACAGCTCTTGCACAGAATATGGCTCTGAGAGTGTGTGCTCGATCGATAGTTACAGTGATAGGATTCTGCGAGCTCGCATTTCCCCCGTCAAGCTGCCAATGGACGAAGTCGTATCCTGAATTCGGGTTGGCTGTGACCTGGACATCAGTCCCTGAATCATAGTAGTAGCTTCCAAGTTCGGGATTGGTGGTTCCCATAGCGAGGTTGTTCACTTCGATTGTGAGTTGATATTTCTTCAGATATTTGGCAGTGATCGTCTGACTTGATGAAGGCGTTGTATAGGTTCCAACAGGACCAGTTAGGCCGTCTCCATTCGTCCACGACGTGAATATGTAGTCTGTACCATTACCTACTGGAATCGGTGTCAACGCTAAGACTTCATGGTCAGAGCCGATGGTCCACTGGAACGTCTTTGGAAGCTCACCAAGATCATAACTTGACTCATCAATTGTTAAAACATCTTGTATGGTTCCACTTAGGCCGCTGGCTTGAAAGGTTATTGAAACAATTGCTTGCTCGAAGTTAGCCGTCTCTGCTATCGGCCCATTCATTGTTATGGATGCCGGATTGTTTGTTCCACTGTATGATCCTGAGCCGCTTCCAGTCCAACTTGAGAATATGTAGCCGCTTGCGGAAAACGCCTCAATATTGACGACAGTACCACTCACATGCCAACTAGAGCCTTCAGGAGGTGTTGTAGACCCACTTCCTAACGGGTTCACCTGCATGGTCAATTGATACTCAATCTGGTACGTCGCTGTAATGGTCTCACTGGATACAGGCACAATATAGGTTTGTGTCTGGGCTCCCCCGCCACTCCATGATGTCCAAACATATCGAGTGCCTGCTCCACCACTGACGGAGCTCAAAGCCTCCAAGGCATGTTGCGAACCAACATCCCAAGTATAGGTCTGCGGAGTAGTTATGCTGGAGTCGTCGACCTTCACGAATCCTGACCCAGTCGGGTTTGAAGTTACGGTTATCTGAGCTGTCTGAACAAAGTTTGCCACTACATTTTTTGTGATATTAACTGTGAGGATTAGAGGGTTATCCGAACCAGTTCCATCTCCACTCCAGTGACTGAACCTGTAGTTGCTCGCCGGCGTAGCTGTCAAGGAACATTGGCTGCCACTGTCATACCATCCAGCACCACCTACGGAGCCACCGCCAAGTGGGGAGATTGAGACGGATACCTGATACTGCACTTTGTATGTTCCAGTTACTGTCCCTGTTGTGTTTACTGAGAGGCTTCCCGTTCTGCCAGACTGGCCTAAGCCAGAGGTTGCTGTCCACGCGGATCTTTTACCATCCTGTGTTGATGCTACTATTGATGAGAAATCATAGTTTATGGTTGAGCCGCTGCTATACCAATCCGTGTATGGTAGTTGAGATTGTGTCTTTGCGTTGCCATTAACAGCGACCACGGTGCCGCTTGAATCTCCACCAATCCCGCTACTTGTAAATGTGATCTGGAATTGTGTCCCAAACACTCCTGTTACAGTTCCTGCACTGCTGGGTTGGAAACTTCCTGTTCTGCCTGTCTGTCCCAATCCATCGGTTGATGTCCAAACATACTGTTTTCCACTTCCCACTGGTACTACCGCTGAGAATTCGTAGTTCATGTTGGGTGCTGAATCATACCATGCTGTGTAGGGAAGTTGGCTCTGCGTCCTGGAATTGCCATTGACAGTCACAACAGTTCCGCTTGAGTCCCCAACTACTCCACTGCTTGTAAATGTGACTTGATACTGAGTCTTGTATGATCCGGTCACTGTGCCTGAGGCAGCGACCGTGAAGCTTCCTGACCTTCCTGTTTGACCCAAACCGGATGTTGAAATCCACACGTACTGCTTGCCGCTGCCTGCTGGAACAGTTGATTTGAACTCGTAGTTTATTGTGCTGCCGGAATTGTAGGAGGCGGTGTATGGGAGTTGTGCTTGTGTCTTCGAGTTTCCATTCACAACAACCACACTGCCGCTTGAGTCTCCTCCGATACCGCTGCTCGTGAAGGTGACCTGGTAATGGATTATCTGAAAGTTAGCGGTTACAGTCCCTGCACCGGAGACCGTCATCGTTCCAGTTTGTTCACCGCTCACAGATACACCGCCGGTGTATGACCATGAGCTGAACTGATAATTCGCCGGGGGGTTTGCTGTCACAGTGTATGACTGTATCGATAGCTGTCCAGACTGGCCGTGAGTGAATGTTCCAACGCCGCTGACGGTTATGGAGCCACCTGATGAGGGGTTCGTGCAGAATGTCACAGTGACTGTTGCCTGTTCCTCTGCACCCCAAGCTCCATGGGAGGGTTCTGGATTAACAAACTTCCTGACAAAGACAGCATCCCAATACGCGTATTCACCATTTGAACCCCAAGAGGACCCTATCTTCACGACGTCTACTTGGTCTTGTGAGATCGTGTTGCTCTGAGCGACTCCATCTATGACGAACCACTTCGTCGAGCCATATTGCCTGACACAGAATTCATGCCAACCGACACTTCTAGCAACATTTGATGTCCACCAAGTTGAGAAGCCCCTGTAAGAGTAGTATGTAGAGCTCAGACCTTCATAGCATGCTGTAAGCGATGCTCCAGCACCGTTCTTGAAACACTCTAGGATATGCTGTTCATAGCCACCAGCCACCCTATCATAGTACATCGCATGTACAGCAACATTCTGCCAGTTCAGGTCCATGCTTGAGGTTCGTAAGCCTGATGCACCTGTACCAGTGTACGCACCATAGGACCCCTCATACCTGTAGCTGGTAGTCACTCCAGCCGTGCCTTCTCTATACCATTTACTCACGCTTCCGCTCTCAAAGTCGTCGCCCCAGACGAATGTATTGTCGAGACTCTTTGCTGTCGTTGCGTCAGGTTTTCCGTAGTAAATGTATATCGTCCTTGAAGAGCCCAGATCATCGGAGACCTTTACCCAAAATATTGCGTAGTTTGAGTCTGCCTTGTATTGTATCCAGTAGGAGAGTTGGGAAGTCCCGTCACTTAATGTAAACTTGACATCTCCAAAATCTGTTCTGCAATGTGAGTTGCAATAAGTGTTCTCGCCACTGGGTGTCCCACCGCCATAATAGACTTTGATCCTCACTTGATAGTTGGTTCCCGCTCCACTGGCGCCATTGATTGTGTGGCTTCTGCGGTAGTTCCACCCATTCAGCCAACCAGCCTCAACGTCAGGGAGGATCATGGGAATGGTTACTGAGACCACTAATACTAGAAAAAGCAGGACAGCTAGCTTTCGCATCGACCTTCTTCTAATCTCGATTGTACAGTTTTTAAAGTGCGTCAGAACTGACATCGTTGAATCGAAGGCTCGACGATAATCCAGCCAGTCCTCTGAACTTCAGGCTGAGTTGCTTTTTAGTCGTGTCTAGAGGGCAACCGTGAACTCAACCCTCTTCCGTGTGACGAATATATTAGCTAGAGTGTCAGGTTACACTCTCAAGTGTGAGCTACAATACATGATATCCAGCATTCTTAGTATCGCAAAGAAGATCGTTTACCGCCACATATTGAAGTGGCCCTGCCGCCTGAACGGTTGGATGTTCAGTGACTGCATTATTCACGTCAGATTCAAGGATGTGTCTTTCGACTTTCACTGCCCAAGGGACAGCACATTCATAACCTACATGAACCCTTACGCTCACGAATACGACATATCAACTTTCTTGGCAGAGAAGCTCAACAATGGAGATGTCTTCATAGATGTTGGTGCGATGGGTGGCAAATACAGCATAATCGCATCTAAACTTGTGGGGGAACATGGAAGAGTATTCTCTGTGGAGCCAAATCCTATGAACCTGAAAGTGCTTCGGGACAACATTAGGCTGAACGGCTTGAAGAATGTAACAGTGATCGAGAAGGCTATAGGCAATAGAAGCGGCAACGTGAAATTCTACTATGATGATAGAGCCACAGAGACCACATCCATCCTCAAAGGTGATGGACACAAACACAGTTTTGAGGCGGAGATGACAACTTTGGACTCATTGTTTGGAGACGTACCATTTGCTAAAGTTCTGAAGGCTGATACCGAAGGTTGCGATGCAGACGTTTTGGAAGGTGGTCACAGAATATTAAGAAGGACAACGTATGTCATAGTTGAGGAGAATGACAGAAGGATAAGAGAGATACTCGCAGAAGCAGGATTCAATCTCATTATTTCTCGATTATCAAAATATCTCATCGCTACAAAACAATGATTGTTGCTTCGCCATATTTTAGATATCTTCGGCGTACTTATTTAGTAGATATGTTGGCCATGATGTTATCGGAGTGTTAGCACGTGAGTTTGGTCACGTCACCTCAATGAGTCGGATGTTTGATCGGAAACGGATCCTAAACGATTTCAAGCCATATGACCGACGAGCTGATGAGCTGGCCGTAGAATGGGAATTCTAAAGATCGAGACATTAAATTGTTCACCACAAGCTGAGAAGAATTGAGTTGGTAGTACCGATCTAAAGCATTAGGCGACTATTCCTTGATACCAAGCCACGAAAGCATTGGCTCTGAGCTTAGATAATTCCTTATTAATGTCTTCTGTCCAGCCATGACGAAAGAATTCATTCTAGTTCAGACAAGAACGTAGTATGCCTTATAAATACATTGACGTAGAAGTTTCTAGCAAAGATTTCACTGACTTGAAGAGGACGATTGACATTTTTGCAAAGTTTATTGAAGCTTTGTCTGGTAAAATCAAAAGTTGTAACTTCAACCGATACGGCAAAACGCGTTTATCTATTCGAATTAATTCTGATGAATCTGGCATCGAGAAGATGGTTCTAAGTAAGGCTCAGGAACTCCAAAGGGTAGGAGAAATCATCAACTTCACACGTGAAGTGAAGGATTGGAGAGAGCCGGAATTCGTAGTTAACGCTCATGAACTAGGAACTGCTTGTGCACAAGAGTTACGAAGGTTATTCGAGTGCAATTCCAATGTTTATCAAGCCTTCCAAGGACGACGCGATCATTTTATGGGTCATTTCGTGCTCAGCATGTTAAATCACGCCGGCTTCAATATTACGCCCATCTGGAGCATTCTACGTGAGACACCTCTCAGAGAAGAAATCACGGAGAAATTTGAAGAAATGACAAATCAATGTGCTCGTATTATTAAAGAAAGATTAACTGAACCACCTGGTGCATCTTTTCTTGAGAGATTCGTTCACAGTTTCATCAATTGTACAGCTCCAGACACCGAAGGAGTGGTTATGACGTGGTTACTCCATGCGAGTCTCTGGGAACTTATTGGCGATACATGGAAGACTAAAGAGTTAACTGAATATGCTGGGACAAATAGGGAGAAACTTAATCAAAACCTTCAGCTGCGTCGGGAACGTATCGAAAGCTCCCAAAAGAGAAATGAATATACAACAAACGTTATAGACAAACGAAGATCGTTATATGTGCCGGACGCTGAGCCAAATCCTTTGACGTTGTGTGAGACGATTGCACTTCTGATCAGTAGATTCAGAAGAAAGTTGATGTTGTGTGTACGTGACCGATCGAGGTGATTTCTAGTCTTTGGAAAGAGTGCAGATTACATATATGTTGTCTTTGTTCATATCAATAGATTAGGTTCATTAGGCTTAATGTTGGATCAACTTTCTTTGAGACATATGCCAAGATTAGAATGGATATCAAATTCTAGCTTGCATGTCCGTTAATCAGCTTAGTGACGTATGCAACGCTAGGGAGCACGTTTTTGGTTACTGCTCTCAGTTCGTCCTTTTTTCCGCGTCCAGTAAGAACAGCAATACTGTTGATTCCCAGACTGTTAGATGCTTCTATGTCGCCTACCGTATCCCCAACGTAGAACATTTGGTGCGGTTTGACACTGAACCTTTCAATCAGCTTTAAAAGACCGTCTCTTTTGTTGGAGATGTCATTACCTGCGAGTATTTCATCGACGCATAGTTCTAAGCGTTCCTCTTCAACAAAGTTTTCCGCCGCCTTCCGTGCATTATTACTCAATATAGCCACCGATAGGCCGCTTGACTTGAGGCTACGAATTGTTTTGACAGCACCGTCTATCGTTTTTGCCAGTTTTGCAAAATGATAAGGATAAACGTGGTCGGCCCATTTGACAATATCGTCGATAAAGAAGCTTGTATCGGAAGTGCGCTCACGTAGAATTGCAAGCAGAATGTCTCTTTGGCTAGGCTGAGAGCAGATCTCTGACAGATGATTGTCAGTGGGCTCGTCCAAGCCGATGACCATGTGAAGAAATCGCAGACAGCCTGTTGTACTTTTCTTAGAGTCCGTCAAGACACCATCGAGATCAAAAACTCCAACTTTTAATGTAACCATCTTGACAATTCTCCGCAATCATCACTGCCCTTTGTTCGATCGTTTCATTTAAATAATGCGCAATTGCAAAACGTACTGTTACTTACGGATTGGTCTTTGTACCAATGGTGGTTTGAACTAAGCACGCTAAGAAAAAACTTACCTTCTCTCACGTTCATCATGGGTTCAACTCCCCTACTCAGGTGAAATATCGAAACCTTCAAAAAAGACTTAGGAGAACTTTACTATGCGTACCGCTCAAGCCGAGAGATCGTCAGAATTTGGAAATAATCGAAGAGATCTTATTAGGCAACTAATCTCCCTGCTTCACGCACAATACAAATTATTTGAGGGAGATCTTGTTCTAGCTTTGTTATTCGAGGGTCATCGTGAACGTTTCGCTCAGAATCTCAAAGGCTCGATCTCGGAAGTAATAGATTTGTCGGAGAAGATTTATCCAGACCTGAAGTGGCGACCACTGAAGAATTCGCTGACAACCGCGAAAAACCTATGGGATTTCCTTATGCTGTTACGTGAGTCCAGAACTAGGATTTTTAGTCTGCTCGAGAGTGAGACAGACTATATTCCAAAGGATGAGACGAAGAAAGGATCCACCTTGGTATGCTGGAGGAATGTTCCTGGAGCAGTAGGTCTCATCATATTTGGGTTCAATCTTCTACTCATGTTTGGTGGGACAAAGATTGACTCACTTCTTACTTCTTGGATAATTGGAGCATTGCTTGTACTAATGTCTCTGAGTCCAAAACTTGCTGCAAAGGTATTGAGCAAATACGCCCCTCGTTCGTGACCTCATAGACGGCAGCGCACTACTGTTGCTTGTGGTTACGGTGGAGCACGTCACAAGGTAGAATTATTTTGCAGTCGCTTGGGTGAGTGTAGATTTAGTCTCGGTAGTTGATATTATGGTTGCAGATTTCCTGAGCTAGGTGGTTTAAATTGCTGCACGTATTTTGGTAATTTCCAAACAAGCCTCAAAAGAGCGAGTCCTCTTCTTCCAAGCTGCAGCCAATACTGCTACAAGGACTACTCCGACTAGACCATAGATGTATGGAGCAGAGTCCAGTTCACTAAGCGGGACTGTTGGTGTTGCAGGCGTCTCTGGAACTTCTACTTGAAGTTGTACTCGCTCGGTACGCAGGAGTTCTATGCCCTCAATACTTGCTCTAACCTGCACTGTCAATACGTAAAAACCTGCCTTTACTTGTTGAGAAGCTGTAGCCTTCAGGATGGCATTTCCGATACTATAGGGGCTTACCTGGATCTTTGATGGAGTTACCTCTAAACCAATTTCTCTAGTTTCTGTGAAAGCTGACAGAGCTACTTCTCCGCCTTCATATCCTATGACGGATACATCCACGGAGTACATCGCTTCTTCACCGACCTTTACAGTAGCACTTTTTGGCGTAACATTCAATGCAACTGCCCTGCCGACATCTCTCTGCCTATCCAGAAGAAAAGATATCTTCAGCTCAACCCCCTCTTCAGTAAGGACTTGGTGAGAGCTTGGAAGGTAGCCTTTAGCAGAAGCTGTGACAACGTATCCTCCTGCTGGCACTTCTAGGATAAATGTTCCATCCTTACCAGATGTTGTGGAGTAAGTTCTGTATGCAGATGCTTCTACAACCGCATTATTGAGGGGCACAAAATTTCCAAGCTCGTCTCTGCCTAGAACTTCTCCTGAGATCCTTCCCATGTTGCCCGAAGCATATGCGGACGGAACGACTCCTAGTATGAGTAGGGCCAACAATATTGAGAGTAGGCGGCTCTTTGTCATCGCTTTTGAACCTATACCATTTTTTTGTCGGGCTTAAAAGGACTTGAAGAAATGCTTTTGAACGGTGATGAAGAAGCGGGCAGTCCTACCATTCCTGTTAATTCTTACGCTGCCTCTTCTAGTCTTCTCACTTAATGTGAATGAGGTTCATGCAGGATGGGGAAGCCCTGAGTATCCCACCAACCAATGGAGAATAAAATATTATGATTTCACAGGCACCCCCAGCGATCCAGCCGGAAATCAGATCGGCTACATAGAAATACACTCTTCTTGGTCATTCGATTTCAATTGGGGAACTGGCCAGATAGGAACGAGTGGGAAGAGCGATAATGTCTTTGCGGTTGCAGGTGGAAGATGGTATTTCCCTTCAAGTACAACCTATACTTTTGCTATTGGTTCGGATGACGGTTCTAAGCTGTATATAGATGGAGCAGAAGTGATCAATAACTGGTTTGATCAGGGATATACAGAGAGGTCTGGCTCCAGGTCTTTGAGTGCAGGATACCACGATATCCACATCTACTATTATGAGCGTGGCGGCGGCGCTGAACTCTCTTTCAACGCTCCTCGTGGAGGCATCACAATACAACATCTTAGTGTCACTCCGAATCCATCGAGTGGCGGTGGCTTAGATAGTACAACCTCTCAAGTCATAAGGTATTGGCAGTATCCCGACGTTAGCATGTCTGCCAATGTTAGAATAACAAATAATCGCCCGTTCACATATTTTGGGAGATGGACTCATACAACATCCTCTGGGGCACCCACCCCCTCATATTCTTCAGGCTGGTGCCTTATCGGTCCTGGTGGTGGCACCCACGGCGCTACGATAAGCATCGCAGCAATAATCCCTAGTGGGCTAGGCGCCTCCATAGCAGACTTCAAGAGAACCACAGATACTGGAGCTTCCTGCGACTCATTCTATCTCAGCGCTCAGTTCCATTACCGCCAAGGCATTCTCTCCGCAACTATCAATCTGAATCCATCTACAGTACCTTCAGGTACTCCGACAGCCGTCACTATATCTGGCAGTATCACACAGTCCTGGTCGCCATACAGGCCAGCTGTTGGCTTCTTAGTTAGGATCTTGGCTGCTGGGTCGAGAATAGACCCCAACAATGTGTATACGAACGCTAACGGTGAATACTCATACACCTACACTTTCACTATTACTTCAGACACCAAGATTGAGATTTACACCTACAACAGCGGAAACACACTCACAACACCAATACCATACCCCTTTACGATGCTTAGAGTGGGGGCATCGCAGAGCACAATATACCTGTACTGTCTCGACGATCAATACCGCGGTCAAGACCCCTCCACCAAACCTCAGCTGAGCGGCTCATTCAGAATTAGATACATGTCAGGTGGCGCTTGGAGAGAGGATTATGTTAACAGCGGAGGAAATGTGAAGGCAGACCAGAACACACAGTTTACAGCTTACTACTCCACCGACCCCCCAGGATGGTATCCTGCAAGCTGGTGGGATGACTACGGAATAGGAGGGCAGAGATACGCCTCATACACTACGTATAATGTCGGCACATATAGCGTCCATAAGGTTGCTGGGTTCTACTGTTACAGGTTAACGATCTATACAGACCCGTCGACTGCTGGAAGCATCGCAATCAGCGGATTATCAACCTACACCCATGGTCAGACTGCACAAGTATCTCCAAAATCATACATGATTACAGCCAATGTTCCATCAGGATACACATTTGACCATTGGGAGTGTTACAGCGGCAGTATCTCATTATCCAATGCGTATGCGAATCCATCCACTATGACTGTTCATTCAAACGATGGATGGATAAGAGCACACTTCAGGCAGTCCCCAGTCCAGATAACCATTACATCCAGCCCAACTGGCTACGGATTCGTCAAGGTTGATGGAAGTACAATAACAACTCCACAGACATATTCATGGACTATTGGGTCGACCCACACGTTAGAGGCTATATCACCCGTTAGTGGCGGCTCAGGCACTCAATATGTTTGGACTTCTTGGAGTGACGGGGGAGGTCGAAGCCACACATACACAACGCCAAGCTCATCCCAGACTGTGACGGCGAACTTCAAGACGCAATATTATCTGACCATGGCTGCAAACCCATCGAGCGGAGGCTCAGTCTCCCCATCCTCTGGCTGGCGTGATGCGGACACATCTGTCCAGATACACGCCACAACTAACAGTGGATGGACATTCACATCTTGGACAGGTAGCGGGTCAGGATCATACTCTGGAAGCGATAACCCTCGAACAATCACGATGAATGGGCCGATAACAGAGACTGCAAACTTTCAGCAGTCTACAGTTTCTATAACCATAACCTCCAACCCAACAGGCTCAGGGTTTGTCGGGGTTGATGGGAACTCGATAACAACTCCTCGGACTTACAGTTGGATTGTTGGGTCAACCCACACATTGGAAGCCGTCTCCCCAGTCAGTGGCGGAACAGGGATACAATATATTTGGACTAGCTGGAGCGACGGAGGAGCTCGGACACACACCTACACTGTGCCGAGTTCACCGCAGACAGCAACAGCCAACTATAAGGTGCAGTATCAGCTTACAATGCAGGCCAACCCAGCAGGCGGAGGCTCAACAAATCCTTCTGTTGGAACCCACTGGTATGATTCAGGCTCTTCAGTACAGATTCAAGCTACACCAAACAGCGGCTATGTATTCACATCTTGGTCAGGTAGCGGTTCAGGATCGTACACTGGGCCAAGCAATCCAAGAACAATCACAATAAATGGACCAATCATAGAAACTGCGAACTTCCAGCGAAAATACACTGTGACTGTCTTCACAGGAAAGACGGATGGCTCAGCCATAACTGGAGTCCAAGTCACTCTAGACTCCGTAACGAAGATAACAGGTTCAGATGGGCGGACACAATTCACAGATGTGTCTTCTGGAACTCATACACTTTCACTTCAAAATGTTGTCAGTGGAGGAGCCGGTGTACAGTACGTGTTTGAGCAGTGGTCCGATGGAGGCACACAGAATCCAAGGACAATTGATGTATCAAGCGATGTCACATTCAATGCTAGGTACGAGACTCAGTACTACCTAACTATGCAAGTGAATCCATCAGGAGGAGGATCTACATCCCCACAGAGTGGCTGGCAGGATTCGGGTGATGTGCTGAGCATAAGCGCAAATCCTGCAAGTGGCTACACGTTCAGTAGCTGGACAGGCAGTGGCTCAGGATCATACACTGGAACAAGCAACCCTGCCTCAGTAACCATGAATGGACTGATAACAGAGACGGCTAACTTCCAAGAGTCCCCACTGAGTGTTTCAGTCAATCCAAATTCTGGTACTGTCAGTCCTGGGGGTGAAACCACTGCAACGGTCAGCATCTCTGGCCCTTGGGGCTCTCAAGTATCGCTCTCATCCAGTGGACAACCAAGTGGAGTGGACATAACCTTCAATCCAGCAAGTGGAAATTCACCATTCGATTCTACGATGACCATCAGTGTTGGTCTACTCGCTACGCCAAACACATACCCAATAACGATAAGGGCTGTCGGAGGAGCAATCAGCAGAGAGACTGTATACACTCTAACGATTACACAACTCTCTAGCGAATTCGAGTTTGGAGTCTACGTCTCACCCCCGGAACATAAAGCAGCAAGGGGAGGCGCTGTATCTTACTCTGTCACAGCCCTGCTTCTTTCAGGTACCTCAGAGTCAGTTTCACTCTCTATATATGGATTGGATACGACGATGAGTGCAAGCTTCACTCCGCCAAGCGGCAAGCCAACCTATACATCAACCTTGACGGTGAACGTGGGATCATTGGCACCTTTGGGCACATACAAACTCGTAGTGACAGGTCAAGGAGGAGGAAAGACCAGAACGGCCGAAGTCACCTTGGAGGTCTTAGAGTATCCCCCACCGGGCTTCAGTGTCAGAACAAACCCAGCCGCCGCAAAGGTGAAGCACGGTGGCTCGATTGATATAACTACTTACGTGGCGTTTTACGGTGGATACTCACAGACAGTCTCCCTATCGGCTCTGAACCTTCCTTCAGGTGTAGCAGTGAACTTCAATCCAGCAAGCGGGTCATCCTCATTCCAGTCGACAACAATTATTAATGTGGCAGCCTCAACGACTCCTGGAACATACGTAATAGAGATTAAGGGAACAGACGGTGACGGAAAGACTGCAAGCTCCTACTTCACACTCATGGTCGAATTCACCACAGCGACCCCCGACTTTCTCATAAGTGTGAATCCATCATCCATAACCGCAGTAATTCCACACTCAGGAACCGTCTCTGACTCTGCCTATGTCACAGCTATCTCCATAAACGGATTCTCTGGAGACATTGCATTCAGCTTGCAGAACCTTCCAAGCGGCGTCTCTGGAGAATTCAATCCAACTTTGGTCAGCTTGGCGGCGGGTGATCAAGCCAGTTCAGCCCTAACCTTGACAGTCTCCTCGACCGTGCAGGCTGGCAAGCACATAGTAAGGGTGGTCGGCACATCCTCACTCACCAGAATCTCAGAGTTCACCTTGATCTTGGTAGCTGGAGCTGTTGGGTCTTCATTCGATTTTTCAGTCTCAGTCAGCCCGTCAGAAGGCACCATTCCTCAAGGCGGAAGCGGATCAGCCACTGTGACTGTTAGCTCGGTGAGTGGAACGGCCGAGCCTGTATCTCTATCAGCCTCAGGAGCGCCGAGCGGCGTCGGCATCAAATTCAACCCAAGTCAAGTAAGCCCGACTGGAACATCAATCATGTCGATACAAGTTGGGGGAGGCGTGACCGAGGGCGACTATATTATCACCGTTACTGGGGAAGACGGTGGCAAAACCAGGACGGCCACATACACCTTGACGGTAGGGGAAGAATCCTCAGGTGCGATTGAGTTCCTAGTATTTGCATCACCATCAGAGCAGGGTATTCAGCCAGGGGAGTCTACACAGTTCACTGTAACAGTGACTTTGCTGTATGGCACGCCGCAATCGGTCAAGATGAGTGCTACAGGTCTACCTACTGGCGCAACCCCAACCTTCAGTCCAGACAGCGGCATCCTAACATTCACCACAACACTGACTATCTCAACAGGACTGACGGTGGCTGAAGGTGAATACTCAGTAACAATCAAGGGCACTGCGGGCTCAAAGGCCGGTCAATGTGAGGTTATGTTGAAGATAGCCAAAGACTTGGGTCCCGACTTCACTCTGAGAACCAATCCAGCAGCCGCCAAGGTTGATCCTGGAACACATACGACTGCTTCAACAATAGTCTCCTTCCTGAGAGGGTACAGTTACTCTGTTACACTCACCGTCGAGAACCTGCCGAGCGGTGTGACTGTACAGTTCAACCCACCGACCGCAAGCTCCAGCTTCATCTCGACAACCACGATAAATGTTGCTGGGACTGTTCAGCCTGGAAGCTATGCTCTCCGAATCAAAGGTAGCGGTGGTGACGAGAAGACCCACTCAGCCTACTTCCTGTTGATAGTGAAAACGGTTGGCACAGACCCAGACTTCTATCTTCAAGTCTACCCCTCATCCATAGCTACCTTCATACCCTCATTCGAGGCGGCGAGCAAAGCAGCCACAGTTAGGATATTTAGTGTCAATGGGTTCAGCGGTGGCGTGAACCTCTCTGCTTCAGGCACTCCGATCGGAGTTTTAGCAGAGTTTACACCAACCTCCGTAACCTTTCCTGACGTGAACCAGTCAACGCTCACAATACGAATCCAGTCGACAGCGACCCCGGGCTCCTACGTTATGAAGGTGACGGGTAGAAGCGGCGTAACCGATAGGGTCTGCGACTTGGTACTCACACTATCCAATACACCTGCCGGGGAAGAGGTTGTGATTGTTGAGATTACTGAGCCGGCTGACGGAGCTACTGTAAGTGGCGTCTTCGAATTGAAGGCCAATGTAACGGACATACCCTTCGGCCCCGGCATGGTGAATGCTTCATACAAAGTCTCGAAGGTTGGTTGGGAGAGCGATTGGCTACCTATGACTCCACCGTCTACTGGAACCATTTGGACTGCAAGCGTCGACCCTATAGTTTTTGAGAGTGGTGTAGCACTCTACAACATAACGGTTGAGGGAAGAAGCAAAAATGATCCATCAATAACAGGCACCGATAGGATTACTATTACAATCGATAACACTGGAGTAACCCACCTAGAGACATTCTACGTCAATTATGCGGAAGGAAAGAAGTGGTATGAGGAGGACCATTTCACACCCGGCGAGACGTTGGGTGTAAGATATACTCTGCCTTCAGAATATTGGGGAAGAACCGATTACTCGGCTCAGATACAGGTTCCGGATGCACTAGTATATCCACCATTAAAGACTACTTATCCAACAACTTTGACATACGAGACGATCCCATCTGACGGAAAGGTTGAGGCGGAGTTTCCCCTAGACTTCAGTTTCTCAGTATATGGAGACAAAGTTGCCACAGTCACTGTTACAGAGGATGAGACTGGACAGACTGCATTCTCAACCACACTTCCATTCAAAGTCGAGGGGCCTATTAGTGAATGGAGTGTAAGACATGGACTAAGCTCAGCAGAAGTCATATTGCAGCTTGAATGGAGCAACGGAAAGAAGGTACTCCACAGAACCGATACATTTGAAGTCAAGTCAAAGCTTGGTGCAACCAGTGTGGCTGTCTCGGGAAAGGTCAACGACCAAGGCACGATACTAACCAATGTTCCATATTTCGACTGGAGCGGCTTCCCACTCTTCAAGGCATACTATGCTGGAAGTGGAGTAGCATTGATGCAGGATGCTACAACACCAGTAGAGAAGACGCATAAGTACAATGTATTAGCAGTCTCCTACACGGTTAAGGGCTCTGAATTCCTAGAGACTGTGAATCTGAGGTTTACCACAAAGTATCCACCAACCCGGTCGCTCGATGCGTATGTCTTCCTAGACATCTCTACCGGAGACTGGATATTGAGCACCTCTCAAGGCGGCGCACTCTCAAGAACCATCGACATCAAGAATGAGGATGGGTCACGACCACAGGAATGGGTTATCCAAGTCTGGGCTTATGGTGTACAGGCGCCTGAGGACATGATAGTAGCCAACCAATGGTCGAACTTACTAATCGACAGGGAGAAGATATCCGCTTCAATCACGATTCAAAGCATAGGCTTCTCAGCAGGACAGATGAGGCTTGAAGCCTCATTGACGGGAGACACTATGTGGATGGACATGCACAGCGTCCAAGCCAGAGTCATAGCTAGGGATTCAGGATACAAAGTTGTTGGGCAGATTTCACAACAAATAGATATTCTGCATGGAGAGGCTGAAACCTACGCATGGACTATAAATGGTAACTTCCAGAGAGGCAGAACCTACACTATCCAGATAATACTAACCTATTTGCCGACTGGATGGAATATTGCTACGGTGGAGCAACAGAAGATAGCATGAAAAACTACCTTTTCTTCTTCGTCGCTTCCAACTCATACCATGTTTCGAGGGACTCTTCCTCAGGCTTCTCAGCCACAGTCTCTTCCTCAGCTTGCATCGCTATAGGATGCTTAGAGACTCTAGGCTCCGCTACTTTCGGTCTGAATACCTTAGAGTACCCAATGAATCCTATGACGCCAAATACAACTATCACAATGATTATGATCTCGGTTAATACAGGTATCCTAACAGTCGCCTCCACATTGCCACCCAAAACATCGAACGTGAACCTTTCAGAGATGCCTTGCCAGGCTGCAACTCCATTGCAGCCTGAACCGACTGGTAGCTGTGGGACCATTGCTACACCACCCTCATCGGTGGTTGCGTTGAAAGATTCTCCGTTCGGAAGCTTCACCACAACCCCAGCCCCTTTGACTGGGAGTCCTGTTATCGAGCTTCTGACCGTTATGTTTACAGAGTAGATCTCAAGGGGGATGATCCACTTTACGTTGGGGCCTGTAGCATATCTGCTGCCAACCTTCCCAACCATAACATCACACCATTTAGCCTCTTCTAAGGTGTAGTTTCCAGAATCCAACCATACGTTGCCGCTTGTCAAGTCTGCCCGCTTCTGCTCGTCACTCAACATCTTCAGACTTGGCTGAGGTGAAGTCACTTCCCTATTGTTTGAGTCGATGAAGGTTACTATGACTTGATGCTGCTCCTGCCACTCAACACTCAGCCTCTTCGGCCCATCCATCAGGACAGTATTAGTTGCATTCTTTGACTCCATATCTCCACTCCAACGTATGAAGGCCTGTCTCACACCTTCGCCTGTCTCAACTGGTGTCTGGACAGATACTTCTGCGGTGGTGTTTTCATCATACCATCCTTGACCAGTAGGGGCGCCGAACTTACTGTTAATCGTGAGGAGGTACTGCCTCTTCCATTCAGCCGTGATCTTCTTTGGCTTATCCATCTTGATGCTGCTTGAGAGTTCTTTGCCTTCATAGTCGCCGAACCATCCTTGAAACGTCAGCCGAGTACTATTACCGGAGCTCATAGTTGCGTTTGAGACTTTGAACTTGGCAACAGAATCAGAGTCGTACCATCCTTCACCTGTCACTTCACCCTCAGACTCTATTTGCAAGAAGTATTGTGTCTTGTAGCTTGCTGTGAGTGTCTTGTTGCTGTCGAGCAGTATGGTTCTTGGGTTGTTTGTGTCTCCGTCATCCCATTGGCTGAAGACGGTTCTCGTATCGTTGGTGTCCTGTATAGGCGACTCAACCTCCACTACATGCTCCCCAAAAGCCAGATCTCTCACCGTAACCTGTTTGCTTGAGTTGGTTTGGTGGAGACCCCCGTCAATGGTAACTTTGACCCCTTCCTGAGGCGTGATAACAGTTAGGCTGTAGGATGCGCTTGAAAGTCCAAATCTGAATGTTAATGTGAATGCGAAATTCTTGTCTTGCAGTAATATGCCGACTGCAACCCCATTCTCAGCATCGGTGTAGAACCTTTCAGCCTCCCATGCCTCATTCATGCTGTCTGCTGGCTTCATGTAACGTAGAATGCCGTCACCGTTTCCTCTAGATTCATCCACCAGGAATATGAGCACACCTTCATCTGGCAGGGCAGAATCGAACCCAGTCTTCCTCCTAACCTCTATTAGATAGTAGGTTGAAGTTGAAAGCGGAATCTTGACAGCTAAGGTTCCTGTACCACTCTCAAGCGGGTTGATTCCAACATCCTTAGAATATTCGAGGCTGACTTCAGCGATTTGCGTCTCATCTATCCATCCAAGCACCATCTTACACCAACTGCTCGGATGGGATGGCGTCGAGCCACCGTTTGCCCACATGCCGTGAGCCATCAAGTCCCATTCTCCAACAAAGTCGTCAGCCCAAGGAGTAGATGTCTTCGTGACGTCGTAATTCCACAGGTCTGGAAGGCCGAAGTTATGTCCCATCTCATGACATATCACGCCTATAGGGTCAAGCTCAGCGACCAAGGCGATACCGATAGTTAACGTTCCCCATTTATTGGTCCGCACAGACCCACGTCCAATAGATGCGTAACTCCACATGTCGCTCTTGTTCATCGACCTCCCTTCATCATCTCCAGCATGGACAATGATGGCGTAAGGATATTCTCGCATGTCTATTTCTCCACCGGCAGAGTTGATGGCTTGTTCAATCAACTGCATCTTCTTTGTGGAGGTCTCCTCAACAGCAAAGTATGCGTATGTGTTCTCGACCACATACCATTTCTTGGTAATCTCCCCTGTAATCGAGAGTTTGTTGTAGCTGACCTCACGCCAGTAGTTGTTGACATTAACAAAGACATTGTTCTGAATATCCTCGACAGAGGTGGTGTGTTTCTTATCGCTGAACTCAATGAGGAGGACAGCTACATTGAGTGTTCCAGAAAGGGGTGACTGTCCGAAGTCTGTATGGCCGGTGACGATGGAAACTAATGAGAGAGGGCTTGATAGAAGTAGCAGTATCGAGATTGTGAGGAGGCTCTTGGTTAGAATCTGCTTTGGATCCATCCTTTACCATGAGCCATACAATAATAGCTTTAAAGGAAGAGGGCTGCTCTTTTTGAGGCTTGGAATTCTAACACTTTTGAGTGGGGATGCAAAGTCCGAGTTTTCTAAGGATCGGCATAGACTTAACAGGGATTGTTGTGTTGCTTGGTTGCGTCTTGAGTTTGTTCTTGGCGACTCAGTATCGACCATCTATTGCTTAGAATGTAAATCCAAAAACTGCTCTACATCTCTCGATAATAATGGGGGTGGCAGCGTTTGCTGGAATCCCTTCCATTGCCATTCTGCCGATTACACTCATCCTGTTTGGGAAGGAGAGTATCTTTGGTCTTACATCCTTACTATCGTGTGTTGCTTTGCTACTGATAGAAGCAATTATGATGGTTCTTGATATGTCGCCCCACTCTTGCTGTTGGTTTGGGCTGGATTGATAGCACTTGCTGGGGGAGCTTCTATTCTGTTGATTGTGAGGAGTATCCTGAGGACTTCTTCCTGAATGATTCATACCACTTTTCTAATTCTGTCTCCGCCTCAGTTGTAACTCTCGCAACATCAGTGCTCTCTATTCCATAATACCTTGGTGCGTATTTGCGGCAGCGGTAGCAGTAGAATCTCCCGTACATGGGAATCCATTTGAGCCTCCACCCACAGTCTGGACATGGCGGCTCTGACTTCGGTGTGTATCCATATTTGCTCATCTTCTGTGAAGAATCCACTATTTTCCTTGAATGTTCAGCCACAGACTCCTTTGAACTCCCTATCTTCCTCTTGGCGTCGCTTGCGATCTTTTTGAGCTCTTCTTGATATGATTCAAGTACTTCACGGCTATCAGCCATGATCTTCTCTTCAGCCTCCATTAGTACCGCCCTCTCCTTCTCCTCCAGTGTGGTGTTTAGTTTCTCCCTGATCGCTGAGATCTTCGATTCGTACTCGGAGAGTGTTGTGTTGGCCCTAGCCCTCAGGTCTCCAATTCTGCTGTCTAGATCTGCCGCATAACTTTCAGTTAATCGAATTCTTTCATCCACAGCGTCAAGGTTCCCTCTTAGCTTCGAGGTTAGAGTATCGATCTTCTCTTGAAGCCCCTCTTCAATTATTTGGGCTTCAATGGATCCTTCGCTGTCTTTGAGTTTCTGCTCGATCTCGTCAAGTCTATGCTTGATCTTGCTCCTCTTAGACCCAAGTTCCTCAATCTTGTCGAGGAGCTTCTTGGTGCGTTCCTCTTCCTCTTTTGTAATAGTTCCACAGATCGCAATGGTTTTGGTCGCTTTTGATCTTACTTCGTTGAGCGCCTCCTCCAGCTGTCTCTCGAAGTCCTCAACCTTGCTGAGAGCTGTAGATTCAAGTTCATCCAGGATGATTTTTTGATCCAGTAGCCGGCGTGCCAATTGTTCTCTTGTAGCTGAGATCTCACTGCTTAATTCATTGAAGACCTCGTCTATCCTTCTATCGAGATCCTCCCTCCTTCCCTCCATCTTCGCATGGATGTCGTTTCGAAGTGACTCCTCACATTCGCCGACTTCCTCCTCTACGCGGCTAACTGCTGCATCAACATAAGCCCCACTTCTATTCCTGGCTTCGTTAACCGCCTCCTCTGCTAAGCTTTCGAGAATCTTCGCCTTTCCATCAAGCTCCTTCTCCCACACTTCACGTTTACTCTTGAACTCCATCCGCAACTGCTCCACAACCTTCTTACTCTCAACCTCAACAGTTTCCTTGACAGCCTCCATCTTTGCAGACTTGGCTTCGAGAGCGGTCTTACGAATTGTTTCAAGTGCCTCACCAAGTCTGGTGTTGACTTGAGAAGTAAGCCCCTCGATCTTCTCCTTGAGTTGGCCCTCCATTCTGTCAAAGGTTGTGGCCGCTCTAATCCTGAAGTTCTGCTCTATCGTCTCGGCCTCTTTGGCTAAGTTGGACTCAAACTCATCAAGTGCGCTGTCGAGTCTTCTTTTCACTTCGGCGGTTTTCTGCTTACCTAGGGACTCAAAGTCAGAGAGGATCTTTAGACTCTCTTGTTTCATGTCAGCCTCGAGTGTTGTGCATGCATTCTTTCTGTTGGCTTCAGCCATTGTGACAAATTGTTTTTCCAAGTCTGAAGATCTATTTTTGAGCTTTTCATTTAATTCCAGAATGGTTGAGTCCATCTCCAGCTTGGCCTGCTCCTTTCCCTCCTCCATGATCTTGTGAACTTCAGCTTTGGTCTGCGATGCTTCACCCGTCACTTCCTCGATGAACTTCTCTATGGTGTTTATGATGTTGCCTCGTCTACTCTCCAGATCATGAACAAAAGATCTAAACCAATTGCGTAGGCCATCACTGTCAGGCTGCCTTAATCTGAAGAATCCCCGCAAACGGGAGAGCAGTTCCTCAGTCTTGGAGGTCTCCTCCATTCGGATTAAGCTCAACTCTTCCTTTTCCATATACCTCACAACCTCACCTCAACGGCTTTCCACAACTATCACAGTAACTTGCGTTCGGGAGTAGCTTCCTTCCACAGTTAATGCAGGCCCCCTACAAGTTCTCCTTACAACTTTCAGATCGTTGAGAAAATCAGCAAAGGAGGATTCAAGAGATACTACCTTCCCCCTTTCAAAATGTAGCCGCTCTCTAAGGGACCGGATCTTATTCCTCAATCGTTGAGAATGGCTTTGGAGTATCTGTTCCTGTTTGAACATTGAGCTTCAATAGAATTTTTTGCAGCCTCTTAAAGGGTGGACAAGGGTTGTTTTGCTCGCAATTGAATGAGTTTGCTAGATTCCTCTTCTGGATCTGCGCTCCTCCATAAGTCTCTCTCTGCGGCGGAGCGTCGTCGGCACCTCAACCTTGCTCGAACAATTTTGACAGTACCAGAAGTACTCTCCCCTTTGGATGATGCGCTTCAGTATGGACCCACAGACAGGGCATACTCTCCGTTTAGACTTTCCGAGACTCCTCTCAAATACATCACTCACTGTCCCCCCAATGCCTAGAATGGTGGATAGGGCAAGAATCCCGCCGACACCACCAACAACAACCATGCCAAAAAATCCAAGACTGAAGTATTGACTAACTGCCACAGATACAAGAATGGCTCCAACCAAGATCATAACCATATTGATTGCAGAGACTCTCTTGTATTCGCCCATCGATCCTCACCTTTGGGTTAGCGATGCCACCAAAATCAGAATAACTATGAAGAATATTCCGCCAACGACAACTGTTAGGAATTCAATGTTGAGTTGCGGCTCCATTCGATCATCCCCAAAGAAACATATGTATGATGAGGGCGAACAGGAAGAACGGAATCGTTGGGGCTCCAATCTGAACCCAATCTCCACGCTTCACCTCTTCCAGCTCATCCTTCACATGAATGGACGGCCTCATCCCCCCATCCCTGTAGAACAAACTTCCATACTTCTCCATACGAGTGGGCTTATCACCAACCTTAACCGAAACCGTCATGATCAGCAGCCTCCTCCAAAATCTCTCCCTGCTTATGTTGGCGGTATAGTCAGGGTTAGATCTCATCCTACTATAGTTCACAGAGAAGATGAGGAGCAAAACAGCTATTGGGTATGTAATGAGGCCGAGGATAATTACTATTGGAGCTAGGCTTGGAGCCAAGAGGCCCATCGCTATGATTGCTTTACCGTCAGCTCCACCCATAAAGCCGCCTAGCATTATCAAAAATCCCAGGAAGAGAGACAGGACTATACCGAAAACCTCTAGAAGTTGGATGTGAGCAGTGAGGAAGCTGTACACAAGCAGAGGCACTGCAAGAGAATAAGCCACAGCCCACAGCCAGTTTGAAACTTCAAAAGACCTTATGTCCATGATGGAGCCTATCGCTAAAACAAAACCCAAGATAATCGATTGAGCTAACGATAGCAGGGCTGGCTCCAATACTTACCGAAAGTCATGTCTGCACGACTTTTAAGACGTGAAAGAGATTTTTCGTGACTAGATGTGCAATCTACAGTGGCCTACATAATCTTCACAGCATTCCTGGTCGGCATCCTAGCTTCAGTCTCTCTTGCCGGGACGCAGCAGTTTTCGGCTCAGAGTCAGGTAGCCACTGGAGTAGAGTTGAGAAACATGGTCCTCCTTGTTGAGGTGGAGATGCTGAATGTCTATGATGCTGTGTTGGACAGCCACCAGCCGATAACGGTTAGAGTGAGCGTCTACAAGTATGTTCAAGGCCGAAGCTATACTATAACTCTTAAAGATGGAGCTCTCAAGGGAGCCTCAGGTACAGTGACTTTCGAGACAACCCTGCCAAATTTACCACATGTCAATTGGGATGACGGGAAGTTCGAGAGTGGAGCTAACTACATTACAATACGTGGAACATATGAAAGCGGATTAGTAGCGGTCACAATCGCCTGAGCCTACAAGAAGAGCCCAAGAAAGCTACCGACTTATAGTCGTGTAGATGAATTGGGTACCATTAATCTTAAACGTCGCCTCAACGACTTTCCCCTCTTGATGAGCATCTGGAGGAAATCGTGGAGGAAAGACTCCAGGTGTGAAATACGGGCGGAGGGAGCCCACGCACAGGCGTTTGAGAATGGCGAACCTCTACGGAGGAACAGCTATCAGGGTGATGACACATCCTAAACTTCTAAAGTGGGATGGAGTGAGGTGGAAGCGTAACAGCGCTATGACCCATCGACCAATGAACATGATAGAAGCATGAATCTCCTGACTTCAGTCATGGAGAGTGTCAATTCGAATAACTTAGTGGCTCCTCCTAAATTTTTCCGTAACCAAGTTTCCAGTTTCCCTGTTTTAAGAGCTCACTGCAAGGGTCTGATGTGAGCTACCAGATGTATGGAGAGGCTAGAGTTAAGACTATACCACTCGTCGCAATCCTTCTGCTCTCGATACTGTTTGTAGGATTCATGGTGCCTTCAGCTCATGCTCAAGACTTCACAATAGATATCGATCCAGCTAGCGCCATAGTATACCAAGGTAGCAGTGCCAACTTCACTGTTACTGTAGCTTTTGGCGCCATCACTCCTCCAGGTTATGTCGGTGTAGCTGTGACTGAAGACTCTGGGCTTGAAACGGTGTTTCTAGGCCCCACGAATGGAACTTCAGACTACACGTCGAAACTACTTGTGAGAACTGCCTTGAGTACACCGCCCACAGAGTATTTGCTTGTCGTTGAGGGGAGGGACGACTCTGGGAACATTCATGGCGTTCACGCAATGGTAACCGTTAAGGCAGCTTCATTCAGATTGGCGATAGATCCACCAAACCAGAACATCAATCAGGGTGATGACGTTACCTTCGAGGTTTCTGTAACTAAGGATGCTTCATACAAGGGATATGTGAGTTTGGACGCTACAGTGGTGGGTATCCCAACGGGGATATCCACTTCCATAGCTCCAAGCCATGAGTATCCAGACTTTACCGCTACTTTGATAGTCTCGACGGAGCCAGCGGTCAGTAAAGGTGTCTACTTAGTCAAAGTTACAGCGACTGGTGCTGATTGGGGAAATGAAACGATCATTCATGAAGTCTCTGCAACAGTCATAATTGTGGGTGCAAACTTCACAATAACCATAGATCCGCCTTTCATCACTATTGTTCGGGGTGGGCATGCAACCTTCACAGTCAATGTTACCGCAGTCGGCGGCTTCAGTCAACAGGTTGACTTGAGGGAGGAGGTTCTAGAAGGATTTACTTCAAGCATAAGTCCGAGGAAGGATATCCCGCCTTTCAACGCCACCCTGATAGTCTACTCTGCACCCGATGTTCCAATCGGGGAATATTATGTAATTGTTGAGGGTAGTGGCGCTGGCCAAATATTCCAAGCCGCAGCCACAATAGAGGTGACCGAAGCTGACTTCGACGTAACGATGAGCCCAGGTGAACAGGGCGTTGTGAGGGGCACTGTGGCGGAGTATGATGTAGATGTCTCCTCCACTACAGGCTTCGATTATGAGGTTCAGTTATCGGCAACGGTTCCATCTGATTCCACTGCAATCTTCACGAAACCTAAAGGCATTCCACCATTCACATCGAAGCTCCGAGTCGTGACCACACAGAGTACGGCTACGGGAATACATGTAATAACTGTAAAAGGATCTAGCAGTGGAATAGACAATTATTACACAGCATATTTGATAGTTGAGCCCGTTAACTTCACAATCACAGTTACTCCAGAGTCAAAACCGATAACTCAAGGCAATTCATCAACCTTTCTTGTGAAAGTCAATTCAACATATGGGCCTCTAGCAGGCGCAATATCACTGTCTGCTGAAGCCCCAACAGGATTCACCGTCAACATCTATCCATCATCAGGAACTCCAAACTTCATATCGGTCATGGCTGTATCGGTTGGGCTAGGAGTAGAGGAAGGCACATACATAATCGCTGTTGAGGGAAGCGGCGCGGGTGTAGAACACCACGACCTCATAACCATTATGGTGGGGCAGTCAGGATTCACCATTACGCCGAGCCCCACTCAAGATGACATCTACCAATCTGAGTCTGCTCAGTTTACAGTGACCGTCAACAAGATTGGCACATTCAGCAAGATGGTGAACTTGACGGTAGGTGCAGGCGATGAACTCACTGCTTCTATAGGACCCAATAAGGCTGAGCCTCCATACACAGCAACACTGCTAGTGGGCACCACCCTCAACACACCTACAGGAGACTACATCATCATAGTTGAGGGCAGAGCTGATGGAAGGCTAGTTCAGACAGCCGTTATATTAACTGTTGAACCATCCGACTTCACAATAGACATCTCAGGTGGAACAAGCATCTATCAGGGGCAGATGCATGAGTGGACCATCACTATTGGGAAGACAGGTGCTTTCGGACAGTCAGTCACCTTAAGCGCCTCCGCCCCAAGCGGCCTCACCGCTTCAATCTCGCCATCCACTGGTAGGCCTCCTTTCACAGCAAAACTCAAAGTAACAAGCAGTTTGAGCACAACGCCTGGAGATTATACCGTAACAGTCTCTGCCATTGGAGCTGGAAGAACTCACTCAGCATCGGTCAGCATAACAGTCTCGGAGTCTAAATTCTCGCTTACAGCATCTCCTTCATCAGCAATGATCTATTCGTCACAGTCAGCATCCTTCACTATCAGTGTAGGTCAGGACCCATACTTCCCCTCAACAGTCACATTATCCTCTTCTGTTTCTGGCGGAAACCTGACAGCATCCCTATCCCCAACTTCAGGAGTACCATTCTTCACAGCAAGCTTGACAATCTCGACAAGCGAGGGCGCCGCTGCAGGCACATACACTATAGCAATCACAGGGACAGGTAGCACTACCAAGAGTGTTAGCGTAACACTGACCGTACAAGAGAAGCCTCCTGACTATGAAGTAATTGTTAAGACACGTGGATTGACCGACGCCTACACAACAGTGTGGGTTGATGGAAAGGACAAGCATGTCGATGTGAACGACAACTCGAGTGAAAACTTCGGGCCATTCGATGGACTGACAAGCCATACATTCAAGGTTGAGCGAGAAACAATTCTGGATAACGCCACCAAGTTTGTGTGTGACAAATACACTGAGGCGATCTCTTACTATGAAGTGACTGAAAGCGAAGAAGAGGTAGAGTTCGTATACGAGAAATTCTACAAAGTAACCTGGAAGACTGAGGGATTGCCAAGTGGCAAGCATGTCACACTGGATGTTGCTGGCTCACACTACACGAAAGCCTCCCCAGTCAGCTTTGATGCATGGATAGAGGCAGACAAACAGATAGCGTTCAAGTTAGTTTCACCCACCGATGTCACCATAGACAATAGGAGGTACCGATTCAGTAAATGGGTTGACTCCGCAGGGGCAACAATCACATCGCCGAAAACAATCGGGAAGTCAGATACATTGACGGCTGTGTACGCGTGCTTGGACTTCTTGGTAAGAGTCTACGACCTACCGAGCATCAATGTGACTTTGGACCAGCAGACGAAAACCGTCACCTCAAACGACTCGGTGACATTTGTAGTTGGAGCTGGAAGCCACACATTACAGACCACAAGTGTCCTCAGCGAGGGGAAGGGTATTGCTCAGGTATTCCGGCATTTTATTGTTCCGAAGGAAAGCAATAACACAGAGACAAACAATCCATCCACCATCTCTGTCTCGAAAGATACTGAAGTAGAAGTTGTTAGAAAGCGCCAGATCCTCCTGACTCTTGTAAGCCATTATGGTAGGACGAAGGGTGGAGGATGGTGTGATGAGGGGGCTACAGCCAACTTCAGTGTGGATGAATGGGTCCAAATCAGCCAGGGTATCAGGCAGCTATGTACTGGATACGATGGTGATGCCGTAGGAACCACAAACTCTGGAAGCGTAGTGATGAATGGTCCAAAGACAATAACCTTCCGATGGAAGCAGCAATATCTTCTGACTGTAAATACCACATACGGTACTGCTTCAGGGCAAGGCTGGTATGATGATCGAGCTGCCCCAAGCTTCTCAGTGACTGCTCCGGAGGGAGAGACTGGTGTACGCTACATATTCTTGGGGTGGAGCGGCGACTATACTGGAACAGAGACATCGGGAACAATACAAATGACTGCTCCCAAGACGATCTCGGCAAGCTGGAAGAAACAGCATCAAGTGAGCATAGCCTTCAACACCGCTGCTGGAACTTCACTAACCATTCCGCCGGCTCAAGCTGTCATAATCAATCCTGCAGGGACGGAGGAGCAACTGACAAAGTACACGAACCTATGGTTTGATGAAGGGACCTATACTATGACGAGGGTCATGTTCATGGGGGCAAATGTTGTGATGGATAAGGTGACCTATTCTGCAACGGCCCCTGGAACATGGGTGGTTCCACTGCATGTCTACACACTAACCGTCAAAGTCGTTGGGACAATGATAACCTCAGGCATGGGCGGTGCAGCAGTTTCACTGACAACTCCTGATGGACAGCGAAGAACCGAGACCACAGACAGCGCTGGAGAAGCCGTCTTCACACTGCCCTTTGGAACCTACGACAAGATAGATGTTAAGGCACAGATAGGTTCAGCCTCCACATCAGCAAACCTACAGAGCAACATGGAAGTGACGGTCAAAGTATTCAGCACAATAGATGCTGGGGTTATTGTTGGGCTAATTGGGCTACTTGGAACCGGAGGCCTCTTAGTCTTCAGGATGAGGAGACCCTCAATGCGTCGTATGCCGCCGCCTGAGGAGGAACTTCCCCCTCCACCACCAGAAGATTAGAGAGAAGGCCTGAAAATCACCCATCCCCCCTCCTTTAAGGTTCTCCAAGAAGCTTAGCGAGTAAAGATGAGCATCCATGGATTAGGTAAGTGGGCATTAATACTCATTGCACTCTTTGCCACGAATACACATAAAGTCATGGCTCAAGCACCCACTTATGATGTGACTCCAGTTCTAGACTTCCTCAAGAATGCACTTCTTGCAGCTCAGGCAATTGCATGGGCGGTCATAGCACTTGGCATAGTCATAGGCTTGATACAGATAGGTACACCTTCAGGCTCGATTATGCTGAAGAGGCATGGCCGCATGCAGGTTGAATTGTCGTCCATAACAGCCTTCTTTGTGCTCTTTGGACCATTGATACTGTATATTCTAATAAGCATGTGGCAGGCCATGGGTTCTCCTGGGTGGCCTGAAGCACCCACAACCTAACAGATTTGAACCCATGTGAATTTTGTACCGATTCTAGCGCGGAAGACGGTGCGAATCCCGCCCGGTCCACTCAATTCTTTATCCGGGTCCTTTTTTCTTTCTTGATGTGCCGACATTCTTGTGATCAAGGTGAACCTAGTCGGTGGATTTTGGCTTGAGAATAGCACACCTATGTAAAGTTTGTATCCTACTTTTTCTAGCGCGCGCGCTAACGTCCACTTAGAGGGACAGCGCTTTGGCGAGGAAGATCTCCTAGGCCTGACAATAACATGATTATCCATTCGTCAATAATTATCTTTCTATCACAGTCTAGGATCGTTGAATAGTGTGACTCCTCATTCACATCCAAACCATCAAAAAAGACACTTATATAATGGCCTGAGCGCTTCCACTGCAAAAAATTCACATACCATCACGCTAATAATCGATATACGTTAGCGTTGCTTTGTCAACCTTTTTATCAAGACAACTTCCATTTTTTCGTGATGTCAAGAAAGTATTCATAGATTCTCAAATCTTCAGTGAGCTCTGGGTGGAAACAGGTTCCTATCATGTTACCTTGTTGGACAGCAACCGTTCTGCTTTCTAGTTTGCTGAGCACACTTACGCCAGGACTTGTCTCGACGACTGTTGGAGCTCTTATGAAGACTCCTCTGAATCTCTCTCCTAAGATGGGAATGTCTAGGTCTGCCTCGAATGATTCACGTTGCCTTCCGAAGGTGTTTCTCTCAACAGTTACATCCATTAACCCTAGAGTCGTCTGGGCTGTCTCCCCTACATTCCGATCGTAAACTTTCTTAGCCAACATTATTAGCCCTGCGCATGTGCCCATTATGGGCATGTCTTCATACGCGCGTTTCTGGAGGTTTTTGGTCACATCGTTAAGGTTAGCGAGTATGCCGATGACTGTGCTTTCTCCACCTGGAATTATGATTGCGTCTGCTCTTTCGATATCGCCGGATCTTTTAACAGCTTCAACTCTACCAGTGAATCCCTTTCGGTCCATCGCAAGCCTTGTCGCTTTCAGATGCTCCTCTATGTCGCCTTGAAATCCTAAGATGCCTACAGTTATATCGCTCAACCGCTGCCACGCTCCTGCATTCTCAACTCCAGAGTTTGGGGGTCCATACCGATCATGGACTTCTTCTCGTCAACCATGTTCTGGGCCTCAGCAACTTTGGATGGATCGTCATGGAATGTCACGGCCAAAACCATTGATCGTGCACGCTCAGCAGGGTCCTCAGATTTGAATATTCCTGAACCTACGAAGACCCCGTCACATCCCAGATTCATCATTAAGGCAGCGTCTGCAGGTGTAGCAATCCCTCCGGCTGCGAAATTAACCACAGGTAACCTTCCAAGCCTTCCGGTCTCGTTCACTAGCTCGTAGGAAGCCCTCAACTCCCTAGCGATCTTGATTAGTTCCTGTGCGTCTTCTCCCTCGAAGATAGATTTGATCCGTCTGATCTCGTTGTTAACGATCCTGATGTGTTTAACAGCCTCCGCAACATTCCCAGTGCCAGGTTCGCCCTTCGTCCTGATCATGGCCGCACCCTCCTCTATCCTCCGAAGAGCTTCCCCGAGGTCCCTTGCACCACATATGAATGGTGTTGTAAAGTCCCATTCCCAAATATGTCTCTCCTCGTCTGCTGGGGTTAAGACTTCGGATTCGTCTATCATGTCCACACCAACAGCCTCTAAGATCTTTGCCTCCCAAGTGTGGCCTATGCGGCATTTCGCCATAACGGGGATCGTAACGTTATCCAATATTCTCTTGATCGCGTTGAGGCTGGCGGTTCTGGCTACACCTCCAGATTTCCTTACATCGTAGGGTAGCTTATCCAGAACCATGACGGCTACCGCCCCAGCCGCCTCAGCAATCTTGGCCTGCTCAACATTTGTGACATCCATTATCACACCGTGCTTAAGCATATGGGCGAAGCCACGTTTCAGAAGAGTGCTCCCTTGAACGATAGCGGTCGTCTCGATCCTTACGTTTTGTACTTTAGGCTGATGCATAGTTCCAACTTGTGAAATCATGGTATATGGGAAGGAGAATAGATTATATAAGTTTGAACCTATATATCAGTTCGGACTTATATGGTTCTGCTATGTTCAAATTGTAGGATCAAGTACCCAGACTCTGAGGCGCTCAGGGTCTGCAGAAGATGCGGGCAGCCTCTATCGGTAACCTATGACTATGACAAGATCAGGGAGACACTTAGCATCAAAGAGATCTCCAAAAGACCTTTTCGGCTATGGAGATATCTCGAACTGCTGCCCATCACAGAGCATGCTCAAGTGGTTTCACTAGGCGAGGGCGGAACCTACCTGCATAGATGTGATAGGCTCGCCAAATCATTGAGGCTAAAAAAGCTATACTTGAAAAATGAGACCACCAACCCTACAGGCTCATTTATGGATCGGGGCGTAACGGTCACCGTCACCAAGGTTAAAGAAACAGGAATCAGAACCGTCTGCTGCGCCCCAACAGGAAATCTGGGCTCCTCCCTAGCAGCCTACGCAGCCAAAGCAGACCTAGAATGCAGAGTCTTCATCTCACGTGAAGTGGACCTCGGTAAACTCTACCAGATGATAGCCTTCGGTGCCGATGTCCAGACCGCCAGAGACGTAGACGACGCCTATCAAAAGGCGACAAAGATCGCTGATAGGAGCTACTTGGTAACCCCAGAAGATCCATACCTTCTCGAGGGAGAGAAGACTATAGGATATGAGATATGTGAACAACTCGATTGGCATACACCAGACTTTATAGTAGTTCCGATGGGAAGCGGCGGAAACCTCTCAATGATCTGGAAGGGAATTCAGGAATTCCTCCAAATCGGCTTAATCCGGAATAGTCATGCAGTCATGGTGGGCATTCAGAGCTCAAGCCACTCACCGATAGTAGACGCCTTCAAGGGCGCTCGTAAACTAGAAGAATCCAAGGGAGAAGGAAGATCTTTAGCTGTTGACATAGCTGTAGAGAATCCCGCTCTTGGAGACGCAGCCTTGAAGGTGATAGAGGCCTCAAAAGGCATAGCAACAAGCGTCTCCGACAACGAGATTCTAGAAGCAACACGATTACTTGCAAAGACAGAAGGGATCTTCGCCGAACCTGCTGCAGGCTCCACAATTGCCGGGCTTACGAAACTGGTGGAGTCTGGAGAGGTGGCCAGAGACCAAGAGGTCGTCTGCGTAATAACAGGCTCAGGGCTCAAAGACCCTTACACCGCCCGTAAGTTTGCAGATGAAATGAAGCGTACTCGCAAACTCGTAAACAGTATCGACGAAGGTAGGGATGTCAGGCTCGGCGGTACAAAAATGAACATCCTCAAGATCCTTCAGAATAGAGAACTTTATGGTTATGGCATATGGAAGGAGCTGTTAACCTACCATTCGAAAAAAGTCACCATGCCAACAGTGTATCAACATCTACAAGAGATGGAGATGCGGGGATTGCTCAAACGTACAAGAAGAGAGGAATCAGTGGGAAGACCAGACCGCTGGTATTACATCCTAACAGAGAGGGGCAGGGAGGCTCTAAAAGCCTTCAGCAGACTATAAAGCGCGCGCTAGCAGTCATCGTGTTGAGCAAAAAGTCACAGGTTTAGTTAACTAGAGCGTGAGATCCAATCAGAAGCACGCTGGCTTGCTTTCGTTCTAAGGCTCTACTGAATCGTTTCGCTAGGAAGCATTATCATCCAGAAAGGTCTACCATAAAATGCTTGAGGACGCACTTGTCGTTAATGAAAGAAGTCAGAAAGACGTCAGAATATGAGCAGCTCACGATCGAAAAAACAATCAAGCTGCTTGAAACGTCGATAAATGGTCTTACCGAATCTGAAGCTAGGAATAGGCTTGAAAAGTTCGGATACAATGAAGTAGTCGAGAAAGAGAGACCCCCAATTCTTGACTTTCTGTCGCGCTATTGGGGGCCTATGCCATGGCTTCTGGAATTGACGATTGTGCTCTCATATGTTTTGCATCGTAATCTTGAAGTGGCGATAATCTTTGGACTGCTTACGATTAACGTTGTTATAGGCTTTCAACATAGCCGCGGTTCGCGCAGAGCTTTGAACCTTTTGAAGAAAAGATTAGCGGTTAAAGCGAAAGTATTACGGGATGGAGAATGGGTGACAAAAGATGCAAGAGAGATAGCGCCCGGAGATATTATCGCAATCCAATATGGAGATCTGATCCCGGCGGATGCCAAAATAATTGGTGGCGAAGTTTCTGTTGACCAGTCAGCTCTGACAGGTGAGTCACTTCCTGTAACTATGCATGAATCAGGAATCGTTTACTCAAGCTCGATAGTGAAGCGGGGAGAGGCTAGTTGTCTTGCACTTAACACTGGAATGAACACCTACTTTGGAAGGGCTGTGGAGCTTGTCAAGATAGCAAAACCGTTTTCACATCAAGAGCAAATCATGATGGCTGTTGTAAGATATATGATGTACGTAAGCATCGCAACTCTAGCCCTCATCGCAGTAGACGCTACGTTTGCACACTTTGGCATCGTGTCTATACTGACTCTCGCCTTGACTTTCCTCATGGGAGCCGTTCCGGTTGCTTTACCTGCCGTTTTTGCTGTGGTATTAGCGGTCGGTGCAATGGAGCTGGCCGAAAAAGGAGTTCTCGTCACCAGACTCGATTCAATCGAAGACGCTGCATCGATGGAGATACTATGCCTAGATAAAACTGGGACAATAACGCAGAACAAGTTGTCAGTTATCGATGCCGTACCGTTTTCTGGGTACAGGAAAGAAGATGTCGTCATCATAGCGAGTCTGGCGTCTAAAGAAGAAAGCAAAGATGTGACAGACCTCGCCATGATTGAATACTCTAGAACGACGGGAATGGACCTTGGCATTTTCAAACAAATTTCGTTTACGCCTTTTGATTCATCAATCAAGCGGTCTGAAGCAATTATTCAAGCCGGAGCCCAACGCTTCAGGGCCGTTAAAGGTGCACCGCAAGTAATAGTTTCGCTATGTACACGAATCGATGAAGAAACCCGGAGGAGAATTAATAGAACAGTAGAGGAGCTGTCCCAGAGAGGGTACCGGACGTTAGCGGTTGCTAGGTCAGAAGGTAATGATCTGAATGATCTTCGATTTGTAGGGTTGCTACCGCTCGCCGACCCTCCAAGACCGGACTCAAGGACAATGATAGAAGAATTGAGAGCGTTGGGAGTTAGGCCCAAGATGCTCACAGGCGACAACATTGCCATAGCCAAAGAGATAGGCCGCCAAGTGTCGATTGGCCCTAGAATCCGTCGGATGATAGATCTTGAAGGCTTAGACGAAGCTGAACAGATGAAAATTCTTGAGGAAAGTGATGGATTAGCCGAGGTATATCCAGAAGACAAGTACAGAATCGTGAGACTTCTACAATCCGGAGGGCATATGGTAGGAATGACCGGTGACGGAGTAAACGATTCGCCAGCACTCAAGCAGGCGGAAGTAGGGATAGCTGTAAGTAACTCAACCGATGTCACGAAAGCCTCTTCAAGCATAGTCTTGACCCAACCGGGCACAAGGGAGATACTAGATGCGATAGTGACCAGCAGGCAGATCTATCAAAGAATGCTAACGTGGGTCATAAACAAGGTCGCGAAGGTGATACAATTCATTGGTTTACTTGCCTTGGGATTCTTCTGGTTGCATGAGGTTTTGCTTTCCCTTCTAGGGATGGTTCTCCTACTATTCGCAAATGATTTCGTGACAATGTCACTGGCGACCGACAATGCAAAGCATACAAGCAGCCCAAATCTGTGGAATGTGCGTAACATCACTTTGGCCTCGCTCGTAATTGGCGCGCTGCTAATTGTGGAGGGTGTGATTGGAGTGTTCATCGCTTTAAACTACTTCCACCTAGGCGGGGAGGCACTTCAGACCTTCGTGATGTTGATGCTGATATTCACAAGTCAGTTTAGAGTGCTCGTGGTAAGGGAGAGAAGGCACTTCTGGAACTCGCGACCTGGAAGGGAACTGCTTATCTCAAGCATACTTGCCATAGGCGGATTTGCAGTACTGGGCATCTACGGCCTCATCATTCCACCACTCAAGTTATATGAAGTTCTCTTCATCCTGGGATTCTCTGCACTGTTCACCTTAGGTGTAGACTTCCCCAAGTACTATGCATTCAGGAAATTTGGATTGTAAAATGAAAAGCTAAAACCCATTACTAAACGAAACCATGGTCTAAATAGAGTACTTGAACAGGACGCCCGTAGAAAATAGGTACTATGTTCGAGTGAAGCAGGCCAGTGATGCACTTTGGAAGTTACGTTCTGCGTTTGCGTACGCACGCGCGGACTAGAAGGATACAGACAAAGCCTACCAAAGCGCGTGCGCAGGACATGATTAGGTTCGGACCATCCTAGGCCCAAACCAAAGAATTTTGAACCCAAAACTGGCAACGAAAACGCTCCAGTTCCGGGCGGGCCCACCATCAACAAGGTTCAGGTCTTCTAACACGTTCAAATCCATGTAGATTTGAACCTGCGTGAATTTTGTACCCGATTCTAGGAGCGAAAACGGTGCGGACCCCGCCCGGTCCACTAAATCCTTGGCAGAATCTTGTATGAAGACCTCATAGAGCGGCCCATAACTTGCTTCGACAGAAAATCTTTCTCAGCGTCAACAGTCTGGTTAGCTGTACCTTCTGAGCCCTGCTTTAGCTTGAGGGGTGTAGGAGGTTTGCGATCTTGAGCCCGCGTTCCATAATGGAAAGGTGAGAGTGTGATCTTCTTTCAGTCTTTCTTCACGCTGAGAGTCACCGTTGCTGTGATAACCCGACAAGACCCGTCACAACAAGATATGGCGCCCAGATCTCAAGCTTATCACGGGCATAACCACACCAGCGACAGGCGAAGGGGTGGTGTACATGTAGCCCTCCAAACAGCCACACTATAGGCGTTTACTCCAAATTCTCTCACTCTGTTTTATCTGTTCAAGTAAGTTGATTGAGGGATAAACAACAGTGCTGCAGTTAGCGCAACTAGTCACAATAGGCTACCTCTTAGCGGGGCTCACGTATTTTATCGGGGCAATCCTACTTGCCTTCCCTGCGCCGCTTGGGGTACATAGATTCCGTTTTGCTGGTAGGGAGATGATGATGGATGGGGTGCTGGCCATCGCTCTAATCACGATGCTTAGTGGATTCACTATGGTCATTGGGGTTGTTGTCGGCTTTCTTTATGGTGGCCTCACCCTCAATGCGGCCTACTCTAACTTCTATGCTTGGGCTAACGAGAGTATTGACTACGCTTACAGATTCTTGGCGATGATTGCAGTGATAACATGGCTTCTTGGATTGGCAGACCAAATCATAGGAGCGGTCATTCCCGGAATGGCTCCATTACTAGCGTTGAGCAGAACATTCCAGAGCATGATTGCGCCATGGCAGTTCTTGATGGTCTCCTCATATGTGCTGCTTGAAGTGTTGAAGAGACTTGCATTGATTCTGCAGGCAAACTGGGCTCTCTTCGTAACTTATGGCGCATTATTCTATGCGGTGCCGAAGAGGCTTACTAGGACCTTGGGGGGAGCGCTGATGTCTGTAGCTGTGGCATATTACGTTCTCATCCCATTCATGCCGGTATTTGTGGGTGCCTTGTCACCAGTAACTCTGGAAAGAATCGAATGTACCTTGGAGAACCCATCTGCCTATCCTTGCGATGTGGACTTTCAAGAGTTGACTCCAGAGCAATTGTTCAATATTCTTGGATTCATACAGCCGAATGCGGCAGCATTCATTTGGTCAAGGTTCTTCCTCCCATTCCTGTACTTGGGAATGATAAGTCTAGTAGCCTACGGCATAGGTCGACTGCTTGGTGGATTTGTAGATTGGCTGATACTAGGCCTCGAGTAGTCTTGAAGATGGACTGTATACCAATGGCTGTGTTAGTTGCTGGTTGCTTTTTGAAGGGTTGTGTTAGGAGGTTCTAGCGGTGATGTTTAAGAGAGGAATCGAATGGACAACGTTCTTCCTTTCCTCCTCACTGGAATCTTTCTCTGCGCTGGGTTAGGTTACTACATTGGCTGTATTTTGGTTGCAACGCCACATGCACATAAGGGCTTGAGGATTGCAGGTTTTGAGATGATTGGCGATGCGGGAGTCACCATCTTCCTCACATTATTCTTGATGAGCTTCTACTGGATTTACGACCTATTTCTTCGAATGCTGTTTCCTGCTGCAGCGGGGCAGGTGCATGCAGGAGACTACCTGTATAGTCAAGCATTGGGATGGATCGAGGGCGAGAAGTCCAGCCTCTTCTTCGTTATGCTTGGACTGAACATAATACCGATCTTACTCCGCAGTCTAGAGGCTTTAGGATTCTTCGGTATTTTCAGTTTGCTTGCTGAACTGGTTTCAATAGGCATCACACCGTGGATGTTCGTTGCGACTATATACACCATAGCCATCTCCCTCCTCTCCTTCTGGGCGAAGATGATCCAAGTGTACTGGCCTGTTCTACTCTTCTTTGGAGCATTCATGTACTCTTGGCCAAAGCGCATAGGCAGGATGGCTGGGGGCTGGATGATGGCTACTGCGCTAGGCTACTATATTGCAACACCATTCATCGGGTGGTTTGTCGACGGATTAACTGGGACAACGATAGAGAACTCAGTCGAGTATCAGAGAGTACTCCAAGCAAGTGCAGATACGCCTCAAGACCTGCAGGCATCTTGGGCCTTGATCTCGGCATGCAATGACTTTGGAGCGTTCCTAGTGGTTCGCTTCACACTCATCGTCATCTACCTAACTCTGACGCTATTCCTATCCCGCAGCTTAGTAGATGTCTTTGCAGGTGTGGTTCCACCGAAGACGATAGCGGAGCCAGAGGTTCAGTAGGAATGATTGATCCTGCACTAGCTCTTGCATTAGGCTTCCTCATGACTGGGCTGACATACTATGTCGGAGCCATCTTAGTAGGTATGCCGGCATACAAGGGTCGAATGCCACCAGCCCGCTTTGAAGATGAGGAGGTGTCAGGGGAAGAGGAGCTGTTGTCTGTAGCCAGATTTTCTGCTACTACTAAGATCGGTTTTGCCATGATGAGGGATGCAGCAATCGCATCCTTGGTGCTTGTGATCTTTACGACTCCTATGACGTTCATGCGGTTAGTAGGCATGTTGGGCTGGGGGGATGCAGATGTCATGTATGCAAACTTCTTTTCGTGGCTCGGGTTTGAGAGGGGCATCCCAACTGGGAGTGGACTGTTTGAGAATTTACTCAGCGGCCTATGGTACATCGTCGGTATAATTGTAATCCTGATATTGATTAATGTGATAATCGCTGTTGTCTTTGCGATCATAGGAGCATTTCTTGGCGACCTAGGAGTCTTCGTCGCTATTTTGGGCGGCATAATCACAGGCGTCGTACAGATCTACATCGTGTACCAAACGCTGCTCTTCGTCCCGATCTTGGTGATGATTCCACTAACAGGATACTTCCTGTATGCTACCTACTACTTTGCTGAATTCATCCGTAGATACTGGGCTGCAATCATGGCTTTTGGAGCACTCATCTACGCCATTCCAGCCAGAGTTGGGAGGAGTTGGGGCGCCGCCATGATAGGAATAAGCCTAGTATTCTATATTGGGCTTCCATTGATGCCGTACTGGGTGGAGCCTTTTGCTTCCACAGAGGTGGCTCGAGGAGTCATCTCAGAAATCCAGAGCAACTATCAGTCGCTTGAAGAATACCAGTCAACTATCGGTCAACTAAACGTCTACTTCCAAGTGAGGACTGAGGGCATAAGTGAGGGATACTATAAGCTCCATGTGAGCGGGGACGGAAAGAGCTGGACCATATGGACAGACTCTTCTGGAGAAAGAATCTACACACTCCCGCAAGGAAGTTATGAGGTTTTCAAAGTAGACTTCAGAGGAGTTCCACTCAATCCTAAACAGCCAGTCTCATTCAGTGTCTCTCAACAATCCACAACTCAGAACCCCAACATTATCCAAGTTCCCCTGAACACATACAAATTCAACGTGAGTAAGGGCGGAATTGAATCTCATGCGTTCATCGACTTTGATGGGTCTATGGGTTTACGTGGGTGGAACCTCAGGCCAACAGGTGAAAGCATAGAAGGTTCTATGTGGGCAACGGGGGACAGCTTCACAGTATCTTTCTTCCTCTCAACTGGAACTCAGGCTGAGCTCCTGATAGATGGAGGCAGCCTCAGCACTATACCCTCCTACACTTCATCCCTGGGAACATTGTTTGAAGGTGTTGGTTATGGTGAGGGAAGCCACACATTAAGCATGAGGGTTCTCAGTGTTGCTCAACCTCCCTCTGAGGCGCACGAGGACGTGAATCCTATTCAGGAGCAGTATACCTACACAGGTGAGCCTCCAGAGGAACTTGACTATCTGACTTACTATTTTGTTGGAACACTGGTCTTTCCAGCCGTCTACATCTGGATGATTCTTGTGGGTGTGTCTGTTGGTGTAGCCAAGGTTCTCGCTGGGAAGGATTGGTAGATGGCTGAATTGATACCGATGAACAGTGCAGTTCTGTTGTCAATCGGTCTGCTTCTTGGAGGACTCAACTATTACATTGGCTGTTTCTTTGTAGGAGGTCCCTTCCCATCAAGATTGAAGCGATGGGGCTGGGCATTGATCTATGATGGCTGCATCTATGTTATGTTCATGTTCTTTGTACTAATGCTTCCATGGCTCGTTGGACTAGTCCTCTCTTTGATCTTGGGCAGACCGATCTCACCAACCGAGGTAAGTACTGAACTCTTTGCCGACTACTACGTGTGGTTGGGGGTTGGGGAGACAACAAAACAGACTCTCCTAGCTGATATGAAAGCTGCCTATAACGCAGGAACAAGCTACATCTACTCATACTCCTTCTTGCCGATAGTTGGTAGGGCTGCGGGAACCTTAGCTTGGAACTTCATCAATCCAATGCTGGCTCTACTCAGCAGCATGGTCTCGATAATCTACATTCTGCATTTTCTGGGAGCGTTCATCCAAGTTGGGTGGTTGGTCTTTATTGGGTATGGAGCAATACTTTACGGTCTGCCTGCACGTGTGGGCCGCCGAATAGGTGCTGCAATGGTATGCTTCAGCATAATCTTCTATCTCGGACTTCCATTGATGCCAGCATTCGCTGAGGCCTTCACGTATCCAGGACATGCAGGGACTGGACAGCAGCTTCTCTCGGATGCATCTCAAGCAGAGGTGGTTGCACGCCAGATGAACTCAATTTATGGAGACATCAAGAGGCAGAATGTCATGTTCACTGTGACGCCTAAAGGCGGAGAGCCTTGGCATTACCAAATGGTGGTCAGCGATGGATCTCGAGTCTCGAAGATCTGGACTGCATCAAATGGCGTCAGGCCGTATCATCTGCCGGTTGGAAATTACCATGTGACAGAAGTCAAGCTCCTAGATATGTCGCTGAGCTTCACTGGGCAATCGTCATTTACTGTCTCTGAAGGATCAGTCGCTTCTGTTGCCTTAATGCTCGACATTTATGGTATGCATGTGAATTGGGAGGGGCACAGGTCTCCAGCCTTCCTAGACTTCTCAAGGTGGAGAGAGACCTCATTTCATGGAGTCACATATGGAAGCAACGACATTCAGGTAAATGTTTACTCCATCACCAATAATTCTCAAGCGGTCATCTTCTTCACCACTCAGACTAGAATAGATTGGTATCTTGACGGTGAACCATTCTATCCTAGCCTCATACACTCAACTAGTATGTGGAGTGGATACTCTCTTTGGATGAGGAACGGTACCCACAACATCAGCATGGAGATGCTGTCAACAGAAGATGTGCCAAAACCAGGCTCCTCAGACGAATACAAAGATGAAGACCCATTATTGCAGGAGATGCAGCAGGACTACGAGCGATTTGCCGAGGAATTAGACCTCAAACTGCCTGTTCTAGCTGAATTCACCACAGCCAAACTCACCAGACTAATCATCCCACTGTTCTGGATAGTCATCCTCATGCTTCTCGCTTCAGGACTTGCAAATCTGATGAGTGGAAGAGGAGACTTGCCGTTACCTGGCATCTAGGTGATTGGGATGGAGCTCTTCTTCGCTCCATGGTTCTTGAGCTTCGCATTACTGGTGGCGGGAGTACAGTATTACATAGGATGCTTCCTCGTCGGGAGCCCAATCCCATTCAGAGGATTGAAGAGTGCAGGCTACATGATGATGAGCGACAGCTACAAAGTGTTGGCAACCTTATTCATACTCAACGCATTCATGTTCTTTGTGACGTCCCAAGCGCCATTCTTGGAGAGTGTAATAGTCGGTATACGGCATCAAGCACAGTCAGCAATAGAGCAAGCGGTCAGCGCACACAGCATGAATATTGTCGCAGTGATAGTCCTAGGACTTGTGGTCTTCACAGTAGCTTTGATCCGGTATTTGATAGAGGACATATTGACGTTCAACTTCGTGAAGATAATCCTTGATATTCACAAAGCCATGAAACAGGGTGCTAGTGCCGCAAACACCTTGGCTGGGATCCTAGCACCACTATCAATGGTATATGGAATCTTAGTTGTTGTGCAATCCTTCTTCGTCATGTTTGCACAACTGATCTTCTACAATTGGGCGTGGCTTGCAGGATTAGGTGTCCTATTCTATCTTCTACCATTCAGAGTAGGCAGAAGAGCAGGCTTACTCCTAATCGGATTCAGCATTGTCAGCTACTTGATGCTGCCACTCTATGGAGGATTTTTCACAGCATTCCAAGCCTATGTGACTGAACGCTATTGGCTGGCGCAAGTCTTCCCAATCAATCTAGCAGTATTCCACATAATCTTTCCAATAATGTACTTTGGATTTGTCTCATGGCTACTGGTAGGTCTGGGTGCGTTAGGCTGGACTCCACTTCGCTTTGCTGTCGGAATGGATTGGAGCCAAGAGCTCGCCTCTTTCGCTCGAGGTCTTGGGAGAGCTGCCACCAGAGCTGCATCAGCATTGGCTTCAGGAATTAGAGGATTGGGTGAAGAGGAAGAGGAGGGTGTGGGCAGAGGAAGGTATGGCGAGGAAGCAGAGGGTGAAGGGGCGGAAGGTGGGGAGGAGGTTAGGGGACGAAGGGGAGCAGCAGGTGGAGAAGAGGAGTGGTTTGGTGGCAGACGTCACAGAGGAACAGAGGAAGAAGGATGGCCCAGTGGTAGACATGGCCCTGTACGTCCGGAAGAGCCTGGAGAAGCATTGGAGCGGGAGCGGGGCGCGAGAGAGGTTGAAGGGGTGGAGGGGCGGTCAAGGGGAGAGAGCATTGAAGAATGGTATGAACGTACTAGAACTCAAGCTGGAAGGTATGATGAAGGATTAGGCGTTACACCAGAGGCTGAGGCAACTACTCGCCGCATCAGTACCGAGCCTGAAGTGTTTGAGGCCGCCACATCAAGAACAGTTGGCGGGACAAGATTGCAGGCAGACAGAATGGTTTCATCTGAGCTCATCGGTAGAGCAGAATCCACATTGATGGGGTTGCCTGAGGAAGATGTCGCGGCTATGAGGAATATCCAGCTTAGGCGTGAAGTCGGTGCTGGAGTTCTAGGTGCAGGGTTGGGGATGGGTGTTGGGGCAAGCCTGCTAACTCGGAAAGAACAGGTCTATGATGCTGAGGAGAAGGAGGCTGAGGAAGAGAGAGCTCCACCCACAAGAGGCGCTATGGGTGAGTTGGAAGAACCATCCATGATGGAGTATTACCCAAGCCTTCAGGAAAGCTGCATATCCAAAATACCCAAGGAGGATGTTGAGACCTACATTCGTCATGATGTTGGCCATGGAACATTCAGCGAGAACTTGCCTACAGAGAAACAGGAGGAATGGAACAAGATTTGGCAGGAGATGAAAGAGTCGGGCTACCTAGACAGTGAGGATGTTCCATGGGAGGCGAAGGTAAGCCCACAGGAAGGATACTCATGGCTCTACGACAAGTACATGGCTATGGAGGAGGGTCTACCAGAGAAGGCAGAGAAGTTCTTCGATGGGACATATGAGGTTGAATCGTTTGAACCCAGAAGGGTGAGGAGGAAGCTGCCAAGAAGAGGTGTAGAGTAGGATGCTGATTCAGTATGCTTCTGAATGGTCCAGAACCTATCCGATAGAGGTTTTGTGTGATGACTGTAATAGAATCTATTTTGCGGAGAGCCTCTACTCTTTCGCTGAAGAGCCGAAGAATGTTTACTCAAATCTCAAGTGCTTTTACTGTGGGTCTATGGCAAAGACGGCAAGGCTACACCTTGACAGTGCTGGACTGAAGAAGAGGAGTGAGCCACGTCCACCAAACGACCCACGAATCAAGAAGACATGGGAATGGAAGATCAATAAGGAAGGAGTCCTAATCAGGGAAGTCTGTTTTACCCGCTAAGTTATACGTTCAATCATGGGTTTAAGCCAAGCATAAAGGAATAGGAAGAGGGGTATGCCTAGAAGCATCCACCAATTCTGAGCAAGCTCCTCCCCACTTCGAGATGCCTGAATCCAGAGCATCGGGATCAGTATAACAATCATCAATGTTACTAGTCGGAAGTTTCTAGCTAGGTTCGCCGACATTCCATTCTCGGCACTTCTTCTTGTTTCCCTTTAAAGGGATTGAAGAAAGACTCTCGGAGTGGGCTTGGCATACTACGATAAGCTGCTCGGCTGGATGAGCTTCACCAGAGTACTCGTAATCTGCTTTGTCCTATCTATGATTCTAGTCCTTTTGTTCACGGGTACAATCTCGACTACAGGCTCCAGCTTCGGCTACGTAGGGTTGATAACTGCTGCAGGTTCAGCGATGGTGTTATTCTACTTCTACCGGATGGCTGGCCCGATCGTCCATAAGGTGACGCTCCAAGACCAGATAATGAGTGCTAAAGAGTTTGCTCAGCTCGTCTACTCAGATATTAGCCGGATCTATTGGGGTTCAGACTACATCGCATGGACCTTCATAAATCGACCTGGCATAGCAGGGGCAAGAATACTCTACGTGAAGGATGTCAAGTCAACATACAAGGAGATGAGCAAAAGCGAGTTAGAGAGGCTGCTTCGAAGCTACGAGGTCACAATGGGCAGCGGAACAATGCGACTAGGCACTTACCATGTCAGGCTGCCGATAGATGTTGAAGCATTCAAGTCAGGCGTCAGGAGGAAGATGGATACCGCCCACTCCACATTCGACGCTGGAGGCCCACCAAGCTTCCTACACAAATTCAAGCAGCAAGAAGCCATCTTGAAGAGGATCGAGCAAGGTATAGAGCAGGCATATGACGCCAGATTCTTCATCCACGTCACAGACATAGCAGACAGCAGGGAAGAGCTGGAAAACCTACTGAACGCCCACACAGAGAATATTCGCAACAGATTCCGCAACGACATGAACATGGAGGTTGAGGTCTGCAGAGACGTCAAGCTCCGGGAGGCACTCCAATTTTTTCGTCCGATGGCCTTGGTGGACGATTCCTTCACCTCAACAGGCTTCTTCAGGCCAGCAAGGGTCCTGACATTCGACCTCATATTCCAGAATCCATTCGTAACAAGGCGAATGCCCCCACTGGAAGATCTACTCTATGGAATCGAGATCGGGCAGATCAAAGGATCAGGCATTCCCGTAAGCTGGAATCCAGCAAAAGTTCCAAGCTTTCACGGACTCATCATCGGCCCCGTTGGTTGCCTAGTTGGCGATGAAAGGGTTGTGCTTGGAAATGGAGCCGTCGAGAAGATATGTGACCTCGGCTCCAGACACCTAGAGTCAATAAACGTCAAACTCAGAACAGGACGTGAAGGAGGAGAGACTGCAACTGCCACAGTCTTCCACAAGTATCCTCCACAACCAATCCTAGAGATAGTGACAGAGAGTGGGAGGAGCCTCAAGGGCACATACAATCATCCAGTGCTGGTAGCGACAAATGATCCCATAGACAACAATAAAATGGTTGAAGTTTGGAAACAACTGGACGAAATTATAGTTGGTGACAAGGTACGTATAGTTCAAGGATTTAGATCAACAATCCAAGGCAAATACAAGACTGGGTGGACAGCACCAAAGACTAAACACAGGTCGTTCAGCATCAAGGTACCAAGTGTAATTGATGAGAATCTTGCAGCACTTATGGGAATAATAATAGCAGACGGCGACTTTCACAGAGATAGAACGATCAACATATACCTTTCATCAGAGGAAAGAGACCTAGTCTCTGAACTGAGAAAGATCGTCTCCAACCTCTTTGACACCTCAATCACTGTGACACAGCGGAAGCCCAGTGTTATTCAAGTTCACATTAACAGGACACCAATCTGCAACCTCTTAAGTTTCCTTCACACGAAAAGGATCCCAAGAGTGATATGGCACTCGCCAAACAGTGTTTTTGCCTCGTTTCTCAGATGGCTCTTTGAAGGAGATGGACATGTTAGGGTCAAAGCCGTTGGCAAATCAAATATTGGTTATGTATCAAAGGATTTGGAGCTTATTCATGATGTTCAATTTGCTCTACTACGCTTTGGCATAGATTCCAGGATATACCTGCATAAGTACACGGGATGTTATAACCTAGAAATCTACAGAGCCAATGACATAATTAAGTTCGCAAGAAAAATCGGATTTGCCAGTGACGAGAAGAAAGAACAATTGAATAAAGCTGTGGAGAATATATCGAGCATCAGGCGCAGAAGACATAAGAAGATTACTGAGAGAGTAGTTGCAGTACGTCAACGCCCGCCAGAGCCAGTATATGATTTAGAGATACCGGGTGTACACCGCTTCATAGCGAACGGTTTCATCTCTCACAATACAGGGAAGACCACATTCGCTAGGTCCTTGGCTGTGCGTGCATACAGAGATCTTGGGATTCGGGTGTGGGCGATAGATCCTGCTGGTGACTATACTGAGCTCTTCGAGAGGATGGGCGGCGTAGTTGTTGACTTCTCTGATCCTGAACATGGAGACAAGTTGAATCTCTTCATACTTTATGGTCGTGACCCTGTTCAGGTCGCCAAGGAAACGGTGGAGATGATGGGCTATATAGCTGGTGTTAGAGGAGCTGAACGCCCCCTATTGGAGAGGGTGATTAGGGAGGTCTATCGCCACTTCAATATTGACGAGACGAACCCTAGGACTTGGACTGATGAGGCGAGCAATGAGGTCACCTTTGAGGTACTCTATAACTATCTGAAGGCACGCATAGACAGGTTGCCGCCACACGAGGCTACCCTGGCAAGCAGCATCGCAAGCAAGATCGAGTACCTAGCAGTAGGCTCATACAAATTGTCCAGGGGTACCGTAAGTCTAGATGAGCTGTTCAAGGGTGCGAAACCTGTATGCTTCAGGATCACCGACCCCCTACCGCCATACTTGAAGAAGATCATCGTTTGGATTATTCTCAAGCAGCTTGAGTCCCTATCCTACATTCGCTACAATATCTCTGAAGATCTACAGTTGATCTTCATAATCGACGAGGCGCATGAGTTCAGCAGGCCAGTCCAAGATTATGAGGTTGCTGGAGGATACATCGAGCCGCCCATCACCAGATTTGTCAGAATGATGAGGAAGAGGGGTGTTGGGCTGTGGCTCCTCTCTCACAGCCCATCAGACTTCGTACCGCCAGGAGAGAAGACTGCAGTACTCTTCGAGACCATCGGCTCAATCTTCATGTTCGGCAGTACAAACGAGCATTATCTGGCCTTCTGCAAGTTCACCCTCGGCCTAACTGACGATGAGATAAATGATGTTGAGACAGGACTCAAATGGATGAGTAGGCGCGGGGAGGGTATGCTGCGGTATTTTGGGGACCCCAGACCAATCCCTGTTAGACTGATTCCGGAGCCAGCGGCCTTGACGGGTGTCTCGGAACCAATCATTCTCTCAGAGGAGGGCTTTGAGACTGAGCCAGCCAATCTCAAGGAGTGGTATGAGAAGATTGTGAGAGATCAAGATTTGACTGAAGTGAGAGTTGGCCGTGACCTTGAGCTTCACCTAGCTGTACGTAAGGGTGAGGAGGATAAGTGGGATGAGGTTTGGTACAGCACCTTCCAGCTAGCCAATGAGGAAGAACTGCAGGAACTTGTTGAATTTCTAAATGAGCGGTTGAGGAGGCCGAACTCATTCAGACTTGTCCATGCTGTAGTTGTCATTTCTCCTAAGAGGGATGAGGCCTTCAAGGTTGGGGAGTTTATCCGCCATAGGAGCCCGATAGAGAGGTTGCTCTTCTATTCGGTCAAGGGACAGAGAAGTGACGGTGTCACCGTCTACGACAGTGCATGTGAGAAGTGTAGGAGTAAGGAGGGGAGGCATAGCGATCACATTAGGGTTAGTGAGGAGACTTGAGGACTCTTGCACTTATACTTCTTGTTTCTACACTCCTCCTTCCATCTCCTTGTTTTGCTGGTGAGAAGTCTTCGGCCAAGGTCTTTGTTCACGACGAGAATGGTCTTGGCGTGCCCAACGTGACCGTAATAGCCCTCTACAAGGAGTTTCCAGGAGCATTGGAGGACGGAGGAACTACCGATTCTGCTGGATTCGCCACCTTCAGAGTTGAGGGTGGCAGGTATGTGTTTTCCGCAGAGGGTATGGTGAATGGAGAGAAGTTCAAGACAGACCTGGTCTTGGTAAAACTTGCCGGTGATATTGAGATCGATCTATTGGCCGCAGATAGAAGCCAGGCCAAAGCGATCTGGCTGAGCGCAAGCCCAGAAGAGGTGAGAGCAAAAAGGAGTGAAAAGATTACTGTCACAATCAGCACTAGGGCGGCACTGCCAGTCAACTTGACTTTTTACGGGATTGAGGAAGCCAAGTCAACTGCGACTGGTGGGGCTACATTCGAGATTGAAGCCACTCCTATGATGGAAGGTGCACCCGTCAGGATCGTCGCTGGCAGATCTAGATGGCAAAGTGCGTACTGGGATATTCCCGTAATAAGTGCATTACCGCCCACACCTGAATCTCCACAAATCAACAGTTCCATCGAACAGTGGCTGATGGCCAAGACGTATGTTGGGTCATTGATCTTGAGTGCAATCTTCCTCTACCCATTCTACGCCTTCTTCAACCGCAAATCCAAGCCAAAGGAGGCACTGGAGGAGATAGGTTAGTTGACCTATGAGCCTCCGCCTTCACCAATACCTATTCCATGGCTGCTCTTACTGCTCATCGGCATGATTCTGGCATCGGTGCTCATAGCTATTGTTCGATTCGTCATCTCGAAGGGTGAGAGGTGGAGGGGTGAGCGGAGAAACCTAAAGACAATGATTATAGCGTCAATATTCACTGTTCTCTGTCTAGGCTTTGTGTTTTTCACAACCTCAATGCTGGAGAATGTTTACTTCAACTTCTTCACCGCTTTTCTAAGCTTGGCCAGTCTGGTTGCATTGTTCGCTTGGACCCATGATCCATGGTCTCCAAACAAAGTCTTGGTGAAGCTTGGATATTCAACATTCCCTTGGGTAAGAGTCCACTTCTATTACTTCAGCTTCCTAGGCATAAGCTGTTTCTTCGCCACTTTGGCGTGGACTGCCCATCTGTTTGGAGCTGTCGACCTAACTGCACCGCTTGTTCCTTGGCGTGTTTACTTCCAATCGTATTCAAACTATTATGGGGCTCTAGGAGTAGCTTACTTGGTCCATAATATTGTCATGCAAGTCTTCGCTCTGATACTTGACTTCCTAGTCAACACACCCCTGATCTTCCTTGGAATCGGAGTCTTCGATACTGGAGTTATGTTTCTACTTTGGAGACAGGGACTCATCGAGATGAGGTTGGCAAGAACAATCTACAAGGATCCAGCCCGCTACTCTCCTGATCCGAGACAGACTGGAGTACTACTAGGACACGAGTTCAAGAGGTGGACTCTACGGGAGCATGTCATGATCAAACCAGTCCAACGTGGAGAGCATGTGATGCAGGAGAGGACAGCGAAGAAGATCGAGGTTACACTGGGAGCAGACCAACCATACTACCTAGACTTCACAAAAGAGGTAAACCAACATTGCATTATCACTGGCAGTTCGGGAAGTGGAAAAAGTCAGACCGTGAAGGCGGTTGTAGGTCGCTATTGGCGTCGATACAAGATACCGATCCTGTTCATCGATTGGACAGGGGAATATACAGATTTTGTTAAGTCTTTGGGCGGAAAGACTTGGAGTGTTCCAGACGAGTTTAAGATCAACCCCTTCGAGCTTTACGGGTTCAAACCGAGCCAGAGGGCAGCGAGTATGGCTGAGGCCCTTATGTTCGCTGTTGACCTGACACCTCTGCAGCGTGGAGAGATCGATAAGAGGGCAAGGGAACTCTACGAGAAGGCTGAGATCAAGGAGGATGACCCCAGCACTTGGAACTATCCTCCACCAACCATTCAGAAACTCATCAAGCACATTAATGACATGTTGCAGTCGGAGGTTGCATACTCTAAGACTGAGAGGGAGTGGGCCCGCTGGATAGTCATGAAGCTTCAGCTAGTCATCAGCGTCTTCGGAGAGGAGGCTGAGGACTTCTGGCAAGTCGTTTACAGCATGCCAACGTGCATAGACCTCAGCCGCCTCAAGTCTGAAAACGAGAAGATCCTTGTCACCTACGTCGTTCTCCAGAGAATCTATGAGAGTATGAGTGAACTGGCCCAGTTGAGGCTCATCACAGTTCTGGATGAGGCATGGCAGATATTCCAGACCAAAGAGAAGGACCAGATGGTTCAGGAGCCCCTGCCCACAAAGATAGTCAGGATGGGAAGAAAGTATGGAATGGGAATCATCGTCTCCACACAGAACATCAACGACATCCCACAAGAGATAATCAGTAACGCGGCCACGGTCATAGTCCATAGATTCTGGGAGCCGAAGCAACTAGAATACATCAAGAAGTTCATCAGCCTCGCAGACAGCGAACTTGAGAGCTTAAGGAATACACCTCCGGGCGCAGGATATATTCGCCAGTCAAGCCGACCAAACCCTGCCTTAGTTCAGGTCCAGATGTTTAACCCATCAGACTACGCAGGCCTAAGGGTACCGCCTAGACCAATACCAGTGCAATATCAAAAACCAATTGCCAGAACACCTCCACCAGAGAGTGTGCAGCCGAGTCGTCAGAAAACAGTCACTTCACATAAACCCCAATCACAAGTAGGCCCTCACGAGAATCATCAAGTAGAGGCGGGAGGTTGGCAGAAGTATGTTGACGAGTTCAACTTAAGGACAGGTGAGGCTGTCGAGAAGGCGATTGACTGGATAAGAGGAAGGAGAGCAGGGGATGTTGAGCCACCAAGAGCCGAATCAACACCCTTACCAAGGATCGAGGTTGAACCTGAATATATGCGGGAAATGGGACTTGATGCAACCTTGGTGAAGTGCGTTAATTGCGGATTTGAATCGCCTGCGAATTGGAATGGAAGGTGCAAATTCTGTGGGAGATCACTATACCATAAAGAAATACTACTCCACTCAGAGGTGGCGCCTCACCCATCTGAAGCCGGAAAAACTATTGAAGAGACAGAGTCGCTGGTGGATTGGTATGAAATTCACGGATGGAAAAGACCTGAAGAGGAACGAGAACTGCCACCTACCACCGAGCCTGAAAAGATACAGACAGAGACTGTTGTCGAGGAAGTTGAACCTGCCAAGGAAGACAAGCCACTAGCTAAGGAAAAAGCGCCCTCAACACCAACGGATGAAGAAGTAGAGAACATGATTGAAGAATACATCAAAACAAATCATGTTGGCAATCTAGGGACAATTACTGAAGCGTTGAAACCTCGTTTAACAGCTTTTGCCTCGCCTGAAGATAAAGTCTGGCGGATCCTAAAAAGAATGGAAAAAGCGAGGAGGATTGAACATAGAGACGTCCCAAGTTTCTCCGCGCCCTTCGTTAGATACTATGCAGTGGCCAAACGTGATTGGGGCGGGAATGTTGGAATAGAGCATGTTGCAATGACAAAGGAACTGCTTGAGCTATTGAAGACAATGAACTTACCTGTCAAGATAAGAGCTTCCCCTGTAGGAGTGTTTCCTAGCTTCTTTGATGTTATTCTGGAGTCCTGGGGAATAATAGAGGTTGAAACAGGCCTCAAGGATCACTTAATGAAATCGAGGAAGGATGCTAAACAAATCGTGAAAGATAAGATAAAGAAGATGCAGATTGAGGGCCTCCGCTATATGGTGTTCTTAGCATCAAAAAAGACTGTCGCAAAGAAGATAAGAGAAGCAATTGGTGGCACAGAGAACATTAGAGTGTACACTGTGAGGGAATTTTTGAAAGACTTCTCAAGATTCTTCAGTAGCACCTTCAAAAGATTAGAACGTGACTGAAATCTTCTATGCCCAAACCTTTCGCTCTTTCCCTTTTAAGGATGCTAGCTGACACACTAATTGCATGTTGAATAACTATATGCGTATGCTCGTTGCCTGCGAGGTCAGTACGACCACATAAAGCATCTATTGAACCTGTCAAAAATCGCGTCTTTTCGGATCTGAATGTTTTTGAGTACGCGCAACAAGTAAGGATGAGTCTGATCAAGACTTCTTATATGCCGAGATATAACAGGTGCGCAACATTTCGCTCAACTTTTCCACCTCAGCGATCAGTTGTCTACCACTTTCTTTGAGGGTCTGTGCCTGTTCTCGTATTAATCCGATGAGTTCTTTTGAGTCATAGTCTTTCTTGAAATCTCCTAACAACCTATTATAGTTACGTGTTGCGGCATCGTACTGCTTGATTCTCGCTTCAAGACCCAAACTTTTGAGTATGAAAGACAGAATCCTCTCTTCTGTTTCTAAACCAGTGTAATGGCTCCTTACATTCAGCCAAAGGTTATCACCCAGAGTCTTCAGTTCGTCTGCTTGCTCAAGGCGGGCAAGGTCATCATTCAGGCAAGACTTTATGGTGGGCAGATACTGTTCTATCCTTTGCAGCATGCTCAGTATGAAATACGGCTCTATTCTATCCCATTGTTGTAAGCCACGTTGGAAGACATTGATAAAGTCCTCATCCATTATTCCTACCGCAGTGTTCTCTATGATTTCCTTCTTGACCATTCTTATTGTAAAGGGGCTTGTCCGTGATGATTGTTCTGAGATAATCGTGATACTGCCTATCGCCTTATCTGATCTCAGAGTTTGGCAGAAACTTTCAAGCCGCTCGTGGTTGGACTCGTCTGCACTGCACAAAATTCCTGGCAATTCTGCTTTTCCGACGGGATCGCATTTGAAATATCTCTTCCAATCGTGGAGCAACACGGTGATCCGGACTTCGACTATAAGACTCTCTCCAAATTCTGTCGAAGTGTAGGGCATCTCGGAATAACATTTTTCTCTCACCTTGAATTCGCATCTGACCCTGTCGAAATATGATTTGATCCAATCTGCTGGTTCAAAACTTATTGAGAGTTTAAGAACCCCTGATCTCGTGCCATTATTGAGAAAGATAAGCTGAGCAGGGGCAAAATTCAGTTCATGAGGGATAGTGTAATCAAGTTGCTCCTCTGGAATCTTCTGCAAGGCAAACGTGGGTTTTTCACAGATGTCAATATCAGGACCCTTGAGAGAGCCAAACCACAGAGTCATAGCGGCGATGGCAAATGCAAGTGAAGCTACGATGGCGGTAATCCAGTCTGGATCTATCCAACTATAATTGAGGTTTATGGTGTAATTTTGTAGAATCAAAATCCTAGAATCTCCTCCAATTAGAAAGCCTAGCAGGAAACAAACAGCAAAGCCCGAGATCACCTTCCAATGTTTATCCAACTGCTAATACGCCCTCAACTCATACGTCACATTGAAAGATTGACTTTTCCAAGTTTGATGGGATTGTAATCATTGGCTAGTTATTATGTTCTGCGATACTCTATGTTTATGAGCCCTCGCTTGAACTATATGATTACTGATAGGAGACGTCTCTCAACGTGACGATGGATCGATTCACGACTCCACATAGACTGACGGCCATTGAGATGGTTCTGGATGGAGTTTCGAGTATTCTAGAAATCTTCGGCAAAGCGATTGAGGAACATGTTTAGCTTGTCAAGAGCATAGGAGAGGTTAGCATTTTTCTAGGGAGAAGATTGAGGGCGAATACTCCAAACACAGGCAATAACCGAGTTTGTGAATGAGGTGAAGAGGCTCCTGGAGGCCCAAGAAGAGGAAGGAAAGAGGGTTACATACACCTTTTGAAGTGAGGGGCAATCATAGAAATCTGTGCGTAGTATCATAAGATCAAGGGCCATTCCTGCCCTAGCCATACCTCTACGAGGCACTTCAGCCTCGGGACAGCATTCTGAGAGTAGGTAAGGCAGCCCGCATCATACCGAGTATAAGAAAAGATCGAAAACTGCTAATATCATTGACCCTTCTGCTCTCAGGAGACTTTCCATCAGAGCGTGTTGCTTGGAGTTGTTGGCTCGAGAGGTCTTTGATAGTGATCCCTGTTGGCAGAGCTGAAAGATCATCAAGTGAATATTGCGGCGGAGTACTGTTTGGAGGTCCCATCTCAGGTCGACAATCACAGGAATAGGTTCCCTCATATATACGCCAAGTGCCAATTGGCATATGCCAATTGTTGGCATATTGGGGTTGGCACATGCAGCTGGGAGATACAGGTCTGGAAATCCTATCAGTTCTCTTGAGAGGAAGAGGCACCGTCTATTCATTATCTAAAGCTGTAGGAAGAAGAAGGTATGCTATTCAGGTCCAATGTAAAGGGCTTGAGAGCAAGGGGCTCATTAAATCTGAGAAATCTATGAAGGAGCGGAAAGAGAGATTCTATTTCCTAACGCTTCTTGGACTGCTAGAAACGTTGAGGCGTGAGACAAGGGAGCCGGGATTATGGATCCAAGAGGCTGCTAAGGCATACTGTGACCTATTACCATCAATCCTCTCTTCCGCTCTATTCAAGAAATATCCAGATAATGTTGGGTTAGCTTTACGTTTCGTGGCACGGGAGCTAGCCCTATCCCCAGATCGAATTAAGGAAGAGTCGGTTCTTAGGAGTAGTGTTTACTACCGTTTTGTTCACCTCATATTGGCTCCAAAACTAAAGAAGCCCCCCTTCTCAGATATGGCAAGTTTTCAGGAGGCAGTTCCCGAGGATCCTATAGCAGCGGATTGGTACGGTACAGAGACGGGGTGGATACTACTCTACCTTACACAATTTCTGTACAGATCACAAAATCTCATTGAAATCAGCAAGTTGATGGCTGGAAAAGCTTGGTTCCAAAATCTGCCAGAAGAAGAGAAGAACTTCATCAATGTCTTGTCGAAATCATTAGGTGAGACTCCGGAAAGCATCAGGGCGCTTCCTAACTCATTTGGTGGTATACTAAAACAGCATCTATGGCTACTTCAGGTTAATCGTGACATCGACCAATTCCTTTAAAGTTGGATTGGAAGTTCTAGAGAAAGTTTCTGTATTATCTGACCAATCTCATAGAATGTCTTGGAAAGGCATTGGAGTTCTGTTATCATCTTTTGGACTTGATCCATCTTGGTATGCTTTAGATGTTGTTCGATCCAAGGGATCTTTGCTTGTTCTCTCTTCGAGGCATTTTTCTGTTATGTATAGTTCCCTTTTCAGCATGAGCATACCAACCAGATGGTTTGGAATTCCAGGTGCCAACGCTGGGTACGAAACCTACTACTTGCAACTTACGCCTTCTTGACAGAGATCACCTTTTGGCGTCAGGTTGTCGGTCAATGATTCAAATTAGAGTGCCCTCACTAAGGGTTACAGTACCACCAGAATATGCTGTTCATTGCGCTCGCTAAAACGGAGTCAACGACAATTGCGGTGAGTTGTCTAAGAGCCTACTCTCTTATAGCTCTTGTACATGTAGAAAGCTTTCTTTCTCGTAAGTTTGTGTAAGTATGATGGCAACTCTGGTTTCATAATGCTGAATGTTTGCTCTTTAGATCTCCATTGGTGTGTTACCTGATAGTAATAGACAAGGAAGCATCCATACAGTTTTACTTGATTGTATATTTCTAAATACTTCTTGATGCAATTGGCTTGGGCTTCTTCGCTGTAAAGACCATTGCGTAACCAACCAGAGCCGCCATATTTACATGCTCCATCGTATGTGCATGAACCAAATTCCGATGCTAAAGCAGGTTTGCCTGTCAACTTAAGCTGTTCCAACGCAGATACAATGCTGTCTTGCCTATTCGGATAGAAGTACTCATTTGAACCAACAATGTCAAAGTCCAATTTGCTCCAGTCGACTTTCTCAACCACCATCTTGTTGTAGGCAATCTTTCCGTTGAATTTTCTACGACAGACCTGCAACAGTTGATCCAAACACTTATTCAACTTCCAATTCCAGTCAGGGTTCCTGGACATGTTCTGCACAAGATTCTCGCATCTTTGAGAATAACTTAATTCTTGAAACACAGCTCTAGAATCAAGACTCAATTCTGTAGCTGGTTGTAATATGATAGCATGAGATTTCTCTCGTAGCTTCTCAGCTTTTTCCGCAAACGCCTCAACTCTCCGAAGATAGTCATCCAGCGTCGCATCGACATAACGTGCATTAAGAGCAACATATTCGAATCCCTTGTCTATAGCGATCTTACCGCATTCGAGTATTTGCTCATCAATAGACCCTTCTATTCGTATTCCGTTACAACCGAGTTCCTCGTGGATGACAGTAAGATCCTCATCCATCCTAGAAATTGGTACGACAGGGTCTAACCACTCAGGAACTCCAACAATATAGCAAAGGCCCTTAATTTTGACATTCAATTCCTTTTCAGGGTACTCAAGGCCAAATTCGTCAACTTCAACATCCTTAGAAGCCCAGTCGCTTGTTTTCCCATCTCTAGCCGTGAGCGTTATAGAGTGCTTGCCAGGAGTTATCTTTGTTGAGATGCTCCAATCCTCGGAAACTATTCGATCATCAATTCTCCATTCACATACAGGCTTGGTGTCAATTGAATATTCTGTCAGGTTCTTGAATTCTATTATCTGATTCGGGTCTTGCAGTATGTACTCATACTTAGGGCTGTAGTCAAAGGCAACCTTCAACGGTTTCACGGTGGGCGTTTCAGTAGGGAGAGATGTGGGCGATGGCGTGGTGGGACTGGGCATGCTTGGAGACCAGTAGTCTCTTGCTAGGTAGCCTATTCCAGCAGCTACTGCAACAACTCCAACACCTGCAAATTTCAGGAACCTACGTCTAGAATGCGGTTTAGCTGCCATTTACTTCAGCCTACAGGCTACCCTTACTGTACATCTTGAATGGCCTATTAGTCTTAGCATGCTTCCTCAGATCGTGCAGTCCGCTTTTACGTCACGCACTCGAAAAGCATGTGAGAGGCGAGAATCAAAAGAATCATTTCCAAAAAAGAATTGGAATGAAGACTAGCATCCGCAGTTTTGATCTAGGACCTTCATCAACGCTTCCCTTTGCTTAAATACTGTCCCCAATAGATTTCTCATGAGCACTGTAGACATTAGTAGGTTGAAGGGGTTTGCTCTGCAGCTTCCAGCTGACCATCCGTTGCAAAGAGTGCTGCTGGTAGAGAAGGATAGGTTAACGGTTGATGAGTTTCTGAGCCGGATTGATCTGTGGCTGAAGCTCTCCGCCATTAACGTCTGAACCTTTGACTATGGCCTTGCCGTTTGGAAGCTGTGAGACATACTCCCACCCAGACTCAATATACTTCTCCACCTCGTCCAGTGGAACAACTTTCTGTCTGAGAGCTCTTGAGCCGTTACCGTTATTGTTGTTCTCTTTGAGGAGTCTCCCCTTGATCCTGTCACGGATGTCGTCGTCACTCAGCTTCTCCAATTCAAATCCCCCCATAAGCGAAGTCAACATCTAGAACCCTTCCTCCTTCGGCGAGTGGTTGTCATACTCCAGTATGCCTGCGAAACATAGTTTCGCTGCGAAACAGGCCTGTTTCGTAACCTCAATTCCCTGCGATTCATGACCATCTCCCAAAAACAAACCCAAAATGAGAGAATCACAAATCCCCTATTCCTTGTTTCGCAGGTGCCATAGGATAGCTCCCCCTCTTTGCGCCTTGTTTTGCAGCGACTCAGAGTTACCTACCATCTGTCAGAGGGCACGTTTATGGTGTGATGATTTAGGTGCTTTATGAGCCATTATGATTCTTGCAGCATAACTATCTTGGTTAATCGATCGTCCATCTAACTATTGATCTTTGATTCTCCTGCACTCTTACTATTCTCACTCTTTCTCTCTACACACTGCTTCTGGTGGTGTCTTCTTCCTCTTTCACTCTCTGCGTAGCAGCCTCTTTCCCTCTGCTATCTGGGTTACCTAGTTAACTGGGTTACCTTGTAAACACAAATTTTTCACCGCCTTTGACCGCTCGTGCAACCTAAAGCTTTCCCTCTCGCTTCGCTCGAGGCCGCTCCGTTCGCTTGCGCTCTCTCCGCTGAAAGCATTATGGTTGACACTTCGCTGCACTGGCGGCGGTGAAAAATTTGATTAAAAATAGTTTCATTGAGAAATATTTCCAGGATTCTAAACCTATTGAAACGAGCCGCTACGTGCCTGTAACCTGGGTTAAGGATGGTAAGCGGGTTCCGCCTTGGGAGTTGGCTAGGCTCTTCCGCTCTGGTCCTCGGTCGATTCCTTCTAGAGCTGTTGACCCTCAGGATCGGATGAGGGTTCGCAACCCGTCACGACAGGCGATCCGTGAGTTGCAGGAGCTTGTCTGGTGGAGCTCCACTCTGAAGAGGAAGGGTGAGAACCCATGATGTTCTACTGGTTCGATAGACGGCTTGGCGTCTACTGCCGCTTCGATCCTGCCTTCATGGATGAGTATGAGTGGTGGGATCCTCTTCGCAGGGAGTGGATCACATTCTAGAGGTGCCATCTATGTCCTCAGCTCTTTCTCCCAAACAGAAGGCTCATCAGTTGATGGAGCAGACTAGAACTGCTTTAGTGGAGCTTGTTAACAAGGCTAAGGAGACTAGGAACTCTAAGGAGATTCTTGAGTGGCTGTCATTCTCTTCCAAGTTCCGCAGGTACAGCGTCCACAACACGTGGATGATCTACAGCTACAGGCCTAGTGCTACTTTGGTGAAGGGCTTCAGGCAATGGAACGACTTAGGCCGCTATGTGAATGCTGGTGAGAAGGGTATTCCGATTCTGGCTCCTATCATCGTCAAGAGGATGGTCAAGGAGGAGCAGGTTCAGCAGGTCACAGATCCTGAGACTGGTGAGGTCAGAGAAGTCAAGACTGAGGTTGAGAAGGAGGTTCTCGTCGGCTTCAAGGTCGTCTACGTCTTCGATGTCACACAGACAAACGGCAAAGAGCTTCCGAAAGTCGAGATCAGCGTTGCCGAGGGTGAGTCGATTCTTCCGAGACTCCTGCGCTTTGCTGAGCAGAAGGGAATCGCTGTCAGCTTCAAGAGGCTCAGAGGCAGCCATCACGGCAGCTCGTACAATGGTAAGGTGGAGGTTGATGCTCGCAAGGACGAGACCTCACAATGTGCAGTCCTAGTTCATGAGCTTGCCCACGAGCTCCTGCACTGGAAGACCAATGATGTGAACAACCTTCCAAAGTCTGTTGTGGAGTCTGAGGCTGAAGCTACCTCATACGTGGTCTGCAAGCACTTCGGCATTCAGGTCAACAGCGACGTCTACCTTGCGATCTGGCAGCCTAAAGCAGAGCAGATCATGGATTCACTGGAGAGGATTCACAAGACCGCTGCAGAGATCATCAGTGGAGTCGAGAGCATAGAGTCCTCCGCTATACCTGTCCCATCAATGCCTTCCCCTCTGGTGGTTGCTAGGTGATAACAAGCATGAGGATCGCATACATCTGCGAGACCTGAAGACAAGAGGTTGCTGAGTGCTGCATCAACTACCACAAGGAGGAAGGACATAAAGTCACAAGATTCGTCTTCCACACTTCAGGCCAGGTCTCCAAGGCTCCAGCCTAATCCCCTTTCATTCTCCCTAATTTTCTATTCGTTCCTTTTGCAAGCCCATGCCTCTCTTGGGGAGAGGAACCGCTCGATGCGTCTCTCAGACGGGTATTCACCGTTCCAGGCTACTGGTTGCCTCTCCCCAAACCCCACTCTTCCCTCGCTCCGTACACTCTATGTAAGACAGCGCCCACCCGTGTAGGCGTGAACGGGTCCTCATGGTGACTTTTTTAATCTCTTGACTACCTTGACTTTGACTTGATGCCTGTCCCTACTTTGTACTATCAATATCCTCCATCCCTCTAACCCTCTACCCGTGTTCCCCCATTTCCTCTATTGTTAAGCCTTACAGGGATACCATACGTTACAGGACCATATCCTTACAGGACTGAATACACACCAACTAAGCGACCTCTCTCACACTCTCTTTGTCGCTCTCGCATAAGCTTGCGCTCTATTTCCTGCACTCTTGCTGACGCTCAAGCGCCGCTTGGCTTCTCTCAGTCGCCGAGGGGCTTGTTAAGGGAAGGATCCCTTAACGATCCCTCCATACTCGGATTCAACGGATCACAGCTGGTTGAACGAACAAGGGAAACAGGATCTTAACCGTCGACTACATCAACCTGACAGCCAGACGTTTTCAGGTTCAAGTATTGGATAGCACCAAGAAGGTTGGAATAGCTGAGTTCACTCAGGAAGTGAGTTGAGTCTCTGGAGTAAGATCTACCATTTGTCCGATGTATTCACAATATGCTAGAATATGGTAGTTTGTACTCACTTGTAGACGGTAGAGTCCCAGCGGCCGCACACCACTAGCAATGAATAGATACTAATCAGGAAGACAGGATGAAAAGGGGAATTAGAGCAGAGTCTCTTAAGTCTCTTTGGTGGAACGTGTGTGGTGAGTTACGAATATGGGAGTTAATAAAAATCGTACATTGAGTATCGACTGCTGCATGCAACATAGAGCTTTCAAAAGACTGCTAGAGTATGAGACATTTGATAGTCTATGGATTTTCAGGACTCAGGCAGGCCCCGCCTTCGGCCCTGCATCAACTTAGCTTATGTAGAACGATTTTTTCAACTTGGTTCTCGCCTACAAGTTTCTTAACACTTCCAACGGCGCCCTCTCGAATCTGAACCCTCCATAATGCGCGGTCAATGTATTTGCTGTATTTCCCGTGTACGCCTTTTCTTTCTATCTAACCCATAGAACAATTGCTAATTGTATGGATATCTGCTAGTTCTTCTCAGCATGAAATAGTATCATGGACCCGTAGATATCATATGTGAAGTCACTAAAGCCTGCCCGTGAAAGGTAGCTGTCCAGTTCCTCTACATTGAAGATACGTGCCCCATGATCCCTCCTCAGATGCTCGTATACCCTCCTATATTTCAGGAAACGCTTCTTCACAAAGGTCATCACCGCTAATCGAGCTCCCCTCTTCATAACCCTCCCTATCTCACTGAGCGCTTGTTCGGTGTCCGGAAAGAGGTGAAGAGACCCGCAGCAGGCCACACCGTCGAATAAGTCATCGGGGAAGGGAAGCTTCTCAGCTCTTGCACGGGCAAAACGGATGTTGGTTATCCTCTCCTTCTCCACGTATTCGGTAGCCTTCTCCAGCATCCCCCTTGAGATATCTATCCCGTATACGAGCTGCATCTTCCCGGCCATGGAACGGGTGAATAATCCTGTGCCACAGGCTACATCTAACCCTAAACCGTTCTTCGCGTCCACCGTCTCGGTGATCATTTTCACCTCCTCCTTAACCGAAGGTATGAATAGCCCTCCATAGAGATGGTACACGATGGGGTACCAAAGCCACGTCTCATAGATCTTCGCCAACCGGTCTATTCGGGGAACCGAACGTAAAACGGGATGCTCACTCTTGGATAGATCCTCTACGATAAAGTCTGGGATTCCACCTTTAACAGAATAATCTACCCCACAACCTCTGCAGAGCAATTTATCTCCGCTCAAGAATAGAGGTATCCTACAATCGGGACAGACATAATATTCATAGTTATCCATGAATTCCCGAACAATCATTATACGAATCTAAACCTCATAAAAGCTAAGCAATATCCAGAAGGGTGCATTAGTGTGATTTTCATCATGTTTCTGAGCCGATTATATTCGAATGTGGGGTCCGTAATCAAAATATCGTAGCCCTATGTAGGTGTAGGTTCTGAAAGCTTCTCTTCTGTGGGCGGCTTGGCCGCGGCCTCCTCTAACTCCTTGATACGGTTTCTCGCAGCCTCAAGCTCCCTTTCAGCTTCAGCCAGCCGAGACTCCAGCCCTGCAACCTTTTCCCTTAATGCTTCTGCCTCACCCTTTGATTCAGACAACTTCCCTTGGAGTTCCTGTATCCTAGATTCAGCCTCTGCTCTGGCAGCATCCAGTTCTGTCTTTGGAACCGACTGCGAAAGTTTGGATTCGAGTTCTCTTGTCTTGGTTTCAGCCTCGGCCTTCGGTACAGATTGGGCTAGTTTAGATTCGAGGTCGCTGACCTTGGATTCCAAATTTGATTTTAGAGATTCCAGCTCAGTTTTGGGAATAGACTAAGCAAGCTTACTCTCAAGGTTCCGAATCCTGGTCTTCAACATCTTGATTTGAGGAGACTCCAACTTAGGCTTGGCTGGTCTTCTTCTTGCCAAACTAACTTCCTCCTGATGAAAAGGCGCTCTTTGACAACTTATAATAATTGTTCTTGCAAACGCTGTGACGACTTGGAACACTACCTTCAGCACGGTTTGTAGCTTATATGGATTAACCAACTAGAACAATACGGCTTCCGAGGTGATGGAGTTGAAGACGGTCGATATCTGGAAATGTGAGTGTGGAAACCAGAACCAAAGCAAGATCATTACTGCGTTAGATGGTGAGGTTGTATGTGGGAGATGTGGAACTGTGTTAGGTCAGGTCGCACCACAGAAGTCTAATGCTGAGGAACAGGTTGATAGCTGGGATGGAGAATTAGATCTCTGTAGGAAGCTTCTGGAAGATCATGTAAGCAAGAAAGGTTGGGAATCTTAGCTTACGAAAAACCTTTTGGTTAAAGACCTTTCTAATTATATGACCTAGATTAATTGGATTCCAGTTGCTTTCAAAGGCTCTTAGATTCCTGTGCTGACCATTCGTCAAAGCTCATTCTTACGATACCTTCTTCTTTTAATTCTTTCTCTGAAACGTCTGAAAACCAATAGTTGAAGGCAGGCTCGACAACACCTTCTTTCTCATGCCTCGTAAGCGGTTTAATATCAGAGTCTTTCTCTTTTCCTATCTGCCTTATCGAGTGACTCAACGAAAAGCATGCTTCCCTACTTATGATGTACCTGAAGTGAAAAGGCGCAAAGTACTTTCCCTCATAGCCGACTAGAACCCATTCGATGTGGAACCCCTGCTTCTTCATATCCGCAAGAACTCGCTTCATGTCATCCACTTCAGCCTGCCGGGCTTTCTCCAAGCTGGATAAGATCTTTATCTGGAGTTTGGGATTTGCGTAGCTCTTGATCAACATCAGCGTACTATCGTCGACGAACTCATCTTGAATCTTCACATATTCTTCACATGAAGGGAAGATTCTACTCTTCCAAACAGTCATCGCGTAGTACTCATCCCTGGCGGGAACCCGAATTACGTCCGAAGCTTCAGACATGGCAAACCTCAGGATGTCTTCTACTGCAGACAGAACATCATGAGCCACTATCACCTCTCCACGGCCAAGAAAGACCAATCCTAGCTTGGCTGCCTCCTTCAAGTCATCCTCCTCGACGTCACCAAGCAAACTGCGCTCTACGACGACGTAAGGCTCCCTGCTAGGTTTCGCAACAGACGTTAGGATTTTCTTAACGACTCCGATGAGATATAGGTTTGAAAACATCTCACCGACCCTTTTCCTCAGCCACGCCACCGAATGGCCCTTGAATGCTGGATATTCTTTTACAATAAAATATTGCTTCACTAACTCTCTTGTTGCTGCACTAATTTTGAGTGCATCCTTATCGCGGCTTAGTATTCCACGGCTCTCTAGACCTGCAAGCATCTCGTCTACTTCGACATTCGTCATGTCGAAGAGGTTTGACCTAATGTCATCTAGCGTAATTGTTTGATTGGAGAAGACGCAAGGAATGAGCGCACGCCATTCCGCTTCTCTGAGCTTTTCGGGATCTATTCTTTCGACGACAAAGTTTCTCAGAAAACCTCCAATTGAAAAGGGCACGGACCTAAGATGGAAATCAGTGTACGAATGTTTCCTGCTCAACCAAACATGCTTGAAGAGAAAACCTTCCCTTGCAAGCCGTTCACATAGTGCGATCAACGTATTATCATAGAAGTAGTCTGAAAATCCGAATCGATCCTTTCCTTCATAACTTGTTTGTATTTCCAGCAATTTCAAGATTGAGGCGAACTCGCTTTCCATATGCTTGGAGAGGGTATCTTCCCGGATTGCTCTTGACTCCCAAACAGGCTCTAGTATTTCTCGTGCCCTCAGTGCCATCTCGGGATCGATTGAAATGTCAACTCGATATTGTTCCTCCTTGACTGAAATCAAGTTGTACGACTTTAACCTCTGAATGATATCGTCCACCTGCTTACTATCAAAAAGAACTTCTTTTCCCACGTAGAATCCAGCTAGCTCGCCTTTGCTCGTTCTTCCTAGATTTAGGGTAATGTCGAGAAAGAGTAACTCTTGCTCCGTTAGGTCGGTTTGTTTCATAGGTTAATCATTTCTGTTTCATCAGATTAACCTATTGTACTACACTGAGCTTCAACTCAGGGTCGGATATCGACAGAGGTCTCGTCGAAGAGTTTCTTGGTAGGAGGGCTGCAATAGTACCCTGCCTTGCGCGAGTTATGGATGAGGATAGGCATTGCCATCTTCTCAGTTGGGACGGGAGACATCTTCTGATATAATCCCTCATAAACACGAGCGCCAAGGCAAACCCTGAGAGCTGGATGAGGAGTAAGCTGAGTGAGATGAAGATCCGTGAAGAAACCGACTCACCGTACCATCCTCCAACCGTCTTGATGATGAAGGCGGAGACGATGACGAGTGATAGAAACCTATGAATGGACTTAGGAGTTATGGTTTTTCCATTCAATGTGATTCCACCGATCTCAGCTACAATCAGTAAAGTTACGATAGCTGAAGGGATCGAAATCGCAGGTATGATAAGGTCTGAGAACAGTACTTCGTTGATCAGCCCTAGAAAGGATCGCGGTTCAATGAAGTACATGTCAGAGAAGAAGAACAGAAAGTATCTCCTCTCAAGGTCGTTGAAGGCTGAATGGACGGGACTGGAGAAGGCTATGGTAAGGATCCTCAGCTCTTCGATGAAGAAGACCACAACCCAAAAAGAGGCGAACCCTAACTCGACAAGGAAGTAAGCGAAGGATTGGAAAGATGTCACTTCTGTAACTGTAGACGCCCTGGGAAGAACACCTACTTGAGGCTCCCCCCGCTCTAGCTGTAAATAACGCTTCACGCGTATGAGTAGACAAGAGAATGATAGGATGGGAGGAGTTATTCGAGGAATAACTAGACCTGCGGCGACCCCCAGTAGGAAAGCTAGAATGAATGAAGTGGAGGCGGCTAGTAAAACAGCGAACAGAGTTACTTGCATAGAGGAAAGCGAAACGCCATAAGCTGGAAGCCTAAAATAAACACCCAAAGCGAAGAACGCTACTGACGCTCCTGCGACACTCAAAACCTTCACAATGGAATCCATATCGCATCTAGCCTCAACGTACTTGGTGCAGTATCCGACCCCAGCCATCAAAACCAACGAGGCTGAGAGAGTTATATAGAAGGATTTGAGCGCTAAAGCGATTTGGCCAAGCTGTTCAGGCAGCGAAAACTGATAATAGGCGGTTTCTGAAAAGTAACCTAGAGCCAACCCTGAGATAACCATCAGTAATTCACGTTTGTACGTCTGAGTTAAGTTACGCCAGAATGCCGGCGCATAGCGGCTTCCTCGAGCAAATAGAATTGCGCCTAAGAAACCTGCAGTACAGAATAGTGTAATTGTTAATCGTTCATTCAATTGGCGGGAGAAACCAAAGAGGATGCTCGACGGATCCAGATTTGAAACAAATAGTATGTAGATTAGGGGGAGAGACTCTAATACTAAGCCTATGAGCACTGTTAGATTCTGTTTGCTTCGTAACCAATCCTTGAGTGTTGTTGGCCGATGTTTGGGTAGGAGTATTAGAAGCAATGAGAGCGCCATAGTTGAGGTGAGGAAGATCAACCAAAGCAGGAAATCGATTGGTAGGGGTGATGACTCGCTTAGGAAGAAGATAGCGTGATAGAAGCGCAGCACGTGAGCAAGGATGTAATCAGGAAGGTAGTATTGGAAGATGTTTGGGTGAATGATGTCTAAAAGATAAATCCCAAGAATGACGGTGAAGGATATGAAAGGTAGCTCAATCATAGGGATGAGGAAGGCCGTAGGCGCTATCAGTCTACGTCTGAGAGCAATTCTGATGATCACTGCGATGGCAACTAGGGTAATCAAGATCATTACGATCGTAGGTGTCACGTCAAGTTCGAGGCCGAAACCTAGGAAAGCGAAACCAGACAATAATAGTATTGTTAGAGCAATGGTGAGTGGCGATACAAGTCTTAACTCCTTAGACATAAATTAAGAAGTGTTCACTAGGCCTAATGAATTATGCCTCTTCAGCATTAGCACTATACGTTCCTATACAGTAAGAATCTCTATAGTTTGCACTCAACGAAACTGATCAATGCTTGGACCGATAAAGGAATCTACAGTATTTCCCACATCCACTTAGCAGATTCTACCATCCTATCCATTAGCTTAGAACCCGTCGCCGCGATTGAATCGTTGAGCCAGTAGAACCAGCCGAATCTCTCCTTAGATTTATCCTCTAATTTGATTTCGTGTCTTTTTAACAATAGATGTTTGACGACTTCGGTCGGTGGTATTGCAATTGAGGCAGGATGATGAAAGAGGAGCTCCACTAACGTAAGAAGAGCGGTTGAGCCCCATGAAAACCCTCTTAGAAGCCTCGTTTTACTGGAGAGATTCTTATATTCAGCAAGTGCATCCTTCAACTCCTTTCTGATTTGGGTGTATTCCATTCCAGTTCTGGCGTTTTCGGTCCATTCGTCAACCTTCTCCCGCATTGAGTCTACTCCATCATTCTCTCGTGCTTCCAATACCTTTCCCAAGTTGTATTCGGCTGTTTTCCATAGATGGTCAACTCTTGCCTCAGGGGATTTTGACTCTAATTTTCTATAGAACTCTTTGTTAGAGCTGGGATCTGGGATTATCTCGATGATTGGGGCGCAAGGGTATGCTCTTGCCAGTATTCTCTCTTGCGGCTTCTCCAGTTCGGTATATTCTTTGATTAAGACTCTATACGTTTCTTCTCTCCTGAACAGGTCTTTTACTAGAGATAAGACGCTGTCGAATCTCCAATCATAGTAGGGTCTCCTCCACTCCGCATCTAACGGAGGTATTCTAGTTTGGAATCCAACGGTCTGTGCACAGATGGGATTGAGTATGCTCGGACCTTTCTTGCCATTCCACAGCACGACATCCCTTCTAATCCTTCGAACACCCTTGCTGGCCAATTTGGTGCTGATAATCAGTTCTTTAAGCTCAGAACTGACCTGGCTCTTTACTTCATCAGAGAAAATGTCTTTGAGAGGCTTGGGAGTCTGCTCGATGACCCCTTCCTTTTCCAACTCAGTTATGACATAAGCCGATATACTGCTATCCTTGAACTTGTTCTCTTTTTCCAGAATGCTTTTGTCCACAAGTACTTTTTCAGGAAGTATGAGAGAACTGCTGTCAAATAACCAATCTCTCACAAGCCTTCTTGGTTCAACTCCATCAAGATACAGAAAGAGGTCGTTAGGTAGTATGTGCCACTTCAATCTGCACTCTTTTAAGCTCTCATTCTTTTATCAAGGTTATGGCGAAACCTATCTTCACAGCTAGAATCCTGGGCTCTCAGTACGATAGATCCCTAAGCGACGGCGAAATAATAGAATACCCAGAGACAAAACTGATACATAGAACAACGAAGTGGGATGAGGGGACAATAATTCTGGGCGAGCTAACTTCTGGCCAAGGAGGAACAGTAGCCTACAATTTTCATATTCCAAGACATGTCGTATCAGATGTCAAATATGCAGAACTGAGAATTGATACGAAGCCAAAGAAGATTTGGTTTCACGGAAAGCTGAGGAGCGCTGTTGCATCCATCAATGTGAATGATGAATGTACTCTGTTCTTTCCTCAGGATAGTCCTTCAGACAGACCGTCTTCTGAGCTTGGAGGAGGCTACATCTCATACAAATCCTATCCTAAACCGGACAAAGCTCCCATCCAATACTTCTACAAAAGATCCTGCATTAAATTACACAAAGATCTATTGAAGGAAGAACTTAGAATGGAGATAAGCGTAATGGACTTGCAGCAAATAGTAATAAAATCATTAGACTTACGAGTATACTAAAAGTACGATTCTGCTCTACACTCCTGCATTTGGATTGATGTGGATTAGCCATGTCTGATAGGAGAAGAGAGTGGAGTATGGGATGGAGGCGTAAACGCCAGGATTGGCGTGGATGGCCCACGATACTGACGTCACAGTTTGCGAGCGCCGTATTCCACATTGTAAGGACGGTCTCTGAGCCGACTCTCTACAACATCACCAAGAGGATGGGCCTGCTCAGTGAGACGCATGTTAGGAGGGCGCTCAAAAGGCTGGAGAATATTGGGTTGGTGAGGGTTAGGTTGGAGATAAGGGATGCGGATGCCCCAAGAGGCCGTAAACGTGGCAGATCGAGGGTTGTCTATGAGGTGGATGATGCTGGCTTGGAGAGGCTTGTGGAGGCCTTCGGCGACACCAGACAAGAGTTCCCTCTGATAATCGATTACCTGCGTAAGCTCAAGAAAAAATGGATAAGGGAGAAGAGGCTCCCTGGGTGATTTCTATCGGTTGCTGAAGCCCTGAAAAGGCTGAAGTGTCGAGATTCACAACAACCTTACAATATTGCTGAACCAGCCGCAGGTTTCCCTGCCTTCTTCCACATTGTCACATCGCAGTATACAGTAACCTGTAGCCGCATCATAGTATCTGCAGAAGCAGCAGACCTCATCCGTTAGCGGGTTAGTTAGACTCACTGCACATCGAAATTCTCTCTCGAAGCAGCTTTAAACCGCCAATCACTTCAGTATTGTCTTCCGTTAACTCCTTCGACAGCGATTCGAGTAGGGACGCAAAGACAGTGGTCAGAGTTAACTCTTCTTACAAAAACATAGGAATAGTTAGGCCTCTTCATCATAGATCCTAACCCCCAGTCAAAGACTTTGATTAGGGCTGTAATTCCTTCGATACAAGCTCCTGTCGAGTGTTCTCATCTATGTAAGTAAACGTGCAGCTCCAGCACCCTTCCTTAACTTGATTGGTCTTATCGGAGCAACATCTACAATGCTCTAGTAGAATTCTGAACATAGGATTAACCATTAAGCTATAAGCTTTCCATGTATTTGGGATGCTCTATGGACTCAAAAATACTGGAGCGATTGTTACAGGTGGAGATCGATTCGGAGAGAAAGTTTTGGGTCATATATGATTGGCTCAAGAGGGATCTTTTCGTCTATCTTAAGGATGAGTTGTCTGATCTGGATTGGCTGGGTGATTGGGTTCACGGGTTGGAGAAGATTCAGAGACGCCTGATTTGGGAATGGAAAAGTATTGAAGGTCTTTTGGTATCTCCTCAAATATCGCTGCCTCGAGTTCGAGGTGTTCTATATGAGGTGTTGTTCTATCTTAATTGTATTAAGACAGTGTCGGTCTTCAAGGGTTCTTGGATTATGGAGGTTACTGGAGACCCTTTGGTTCCTGGCCAAGAACCTCCATGGCTTGACATTATTCCAATATTCGACATAATGCCGAAACTGTTTCGTATCCGTCAGAATGGAAAGTGGGTCTTGAGAGCACCTCGAGTGGAAGCCGACTTCTTAATCTGTTATTGGGATAAAGAGAAAACTTTGCCATTAGCTTTTGTTGATGTCAAATCCACCCTGAAGAAATATGACAAGAAGCAAATGGTCTGGGCGGCGCTGGGATGCAAGTGGTTTAATGATTCTATCCTAGAAGTGGCTACTCCTAAGCCCGGCATATTGGACTATCCGAGGGGGCTTGAAGACTGGAACATAAGTCAAGTCTGTTGGAAATGTGGCGTTCTCAATCAGAAGACAACTCACTGCTTCAGATGCGGACAAAAAATTTGGTTGGCTGCTGATGAATACTGGAAGCCATGGCCCCTGAAATAAGATGACATCCAGAACACCTTCCAGAAACTATTCCTTACACTTCAATTTGTGGTTGATTTGATACATGTGTGAGTGAGGATCCGCAGATTTCTTTGAATTGACATGTTGCACATTTCCCTATCTTCATGGTCGGTTTGGGAGGTCTTTCTTCGGTCCAGAAGCCAAGAGCCCAGTTGAGGTCATCGATGACTTTCTTCATGTCGAAGCTATTCACGTAGATGTTTGCGTTTCCGGCTTGAAGCTTTACTTTCAACTTCCCCTCTTTAGGTTGCTGTAGGACGTATGATGGTATTCTTCGTAGTTCTTTATCGTCTCGGCACTTTGGAGGGGCAATAACCAAGGTGTATTTCAGTTTGGATGTGTCCCAACCCATCAAGTGTAGCAGGTAGCAGTAGAGCCCTGCTTGAACATGCTGGTCTTTGAAGGGGACTTGTCTGCTGGTGAATTTATGTTCAAACAGGAAGAATGGAGCGCCTCCATAGAAGAAGACGGCGTCTGCCAAGCCTGCGATGATTATGCCATTATGTTTGCCTAGGAGGGTCATTTCTCTAGGGCAAACGGGCTTCCCTGAGTAGATCTTGCGCCAAAGCTCTTCCAGCTTGACCCTTACAGTGTCTTTAAGGAGGAGTTCATGCGCGTCCTTTCCAAGCCTCATTTCAGGCGTTTCTTCTTCCCCATGGATGCGGTCCATCTCAACCTTCTTTTCGCAAAAGTACTGTTGTGCAATCTCTGAAACCATCAAGAATCTGGCCTTGAACCGTAGGTTACTCTCTTCTTTCTCAGCTACCTCTGTCGCCAATTGATAGAAGCGTTCAAGACTCTTCTTCAGACCAATCATGGCTGGTTAGCTTCTTTTCTGCATTCTGATTGGCATAAGTGTCTTAATGAGAATCTGGTGGTCTCGCTAAGATTTCTGATTCCCTGCAGCACAAGCTTAAGCTCATATAGGTCTGTTGCATTCGCCTTCTTTAGCAGTTGAAAGTATTCCTCTGTGGCTTCCCCTTTTTCTCGCCGTCCTAGAATCTGTCTGATTAACATAGCCTTTAGGGATCCATCCATTTCGTATGGCATTAATCCTTGACTGCGCAACCTAGAGCCATTTGAGAATGCATACTCCCATTCAGATGGGGCCTTATCCGGATAAAGAAATTGAAATACCTCTGATAATCTCTGAGAGTAGATAGGCAAACCGATGTTGCACTGAATATGATAGAGAACATTCACAAATTTCCCGTTAGCCTCCCTGAGCGATGAAACAACACTATTGTGCCTCATCAGGTTACGGAGAATCTTCTTGTCAGCTCCGCCATAGAAGAATAACTTGTAGCCTTCCTCAAGCAGTTGCTTCAAGTAGGTTTTCATCTCATGTTCCTCACCCATTATGAACTGCCTCACAGTGTCTTGCACCAAGAAGCCGTACACTGCTGGTTTATCCTTCAGTTCAGGAAGATACTCAATATCCAGAAAGGCGATCTTGTCATATGCAAGATGCGATAGATCTCCATAAACCATTGGCTTCCCTGCCCGTGAGGCTTGCAGCTTCAAGAAAGCCCTTCTGAGAACAAGTTGAGCTAAGCCCCTCCTACTAGTTCTCTTTACCACTTCCCTGAGTATTTCCTCACTAAAGTCATCCTTACTTCTTACCCCCAAGTTGTAGAACTCTATCACGTTGGGAAAGCTGAAGCCAAACTGATTCTTAATTCGGTAAAGCTCGTGGAAGTCTCTTAGGAAGCTTTCACCGTACCTCTTATGGGCATCCACGATGTACTCAGCATCTCTATCATAGAACACCCACTCTTTCAATGTCTGTTTCCTATCCTCCACAGTAAGAGCCGGATCGGACATCAAAAGCTCAAAGTTGGATGGTACAGAACAGAATTCAACCTTCCAGGATCCGTTCAATTTCACCGTGGCGAAGATTGCTGGAGAAAAGTTATCGTCCTGTGAAGCCACGTTTACGACTGGAACACCTTCCAGCTCAACTACCTTTCCCCCACTGTAATGAGAATGCCCACAAACGATTAAGGCGATGTTTCTTTTGTCTCGGATGAATTCAGCTACTGCTTGCGATCCTATGTGCGCTTCACCATACCTGACACTGTGATCTAAGACACCGTATGGCGGTGTGTGAGTGAGAAGGATTATCTTCCTGTTTCTTGGTACAAGCGTCCAAAGCTCTTCAAGATGTGATGTTATCGTCTCTTCCTTATAGCAAGTACAGCCTAACCCTAAATGACCTTCAGGTGCAGAACCCCCTTCTTGCCCTATTACAGCGTAATCCCCGAAGAAGAATGGTCTCTCATGGACATCATACACACGTTTCGCACGAAAAACTGACTTACACGGCAGCACATCACTGTTACCAATAACCCCGCAGACACCTAGCTGAGAAAGATCGGCGAGCTTGCTAAACTGATTTGTGAGACCAGTCTCACCTAGGATGTGAATCGAACCCCAAACCCACTCAGCGTTTTCAACTAGCTGTAGAGTACAATCTTGATGAAGGAAGCGGTTGATTTCTGCTTCAGAGATTTCTAAGGGGTCTTTGTTGAAGCGGCCTGCAATGTCTCTGAGAAAGCTGGGCAAGTCCGTGTCTTGGCGGAGCCTTTCACTGGTCTGAAGCGTCATCAACCTTTTTACTTCAGTGACCACTTTTTCGGAAAATTCATGAATAAGTTGCTCCTCTGCATATCCCCCTCTTGCCCTCCTCATTCTGAATAAGAATAGGTCGGGGACTCGAGCCGGAACAAGCCGCCCTTTCTCTTTGATTTCAACTTGTGGAACCTCGATGATAAAGTCGTCTCCAGTCTGCATTTTCTTGATGTAACGATGTAGAAGTTCATGTCGGGTAGATTCAGCGTAGGGTCCAAATCTCCTAACCGCATCTCCGCCATATAGAATTAGATCTGGTTTAACCTGCAATTTCTGTATGGATGCCTTCAGTTCTTGTAGTGACTGAGCATGATAGTCGGAAAAGGCGGCGAGGAGAAGCTCGGACACATTACATCCCCCTCTTATGATATGAATCGCTCAAAGAATTCCTAGAGAGGCAGAGGCTCGTCATCGATTCGTGCTCGATCTATCTAATATTCACTTACCTCAATAAGTTCGATGGGAAGACTAAACTTTTGGATTACCTGTCTAAAATATATCACTCCACTGATCCCTCTAGGAACTGCGACCCTAACCTCCCTGAAGAAGGAGTAAGCTGTTAGCTTTCTTTGTTCTACATTCTTTCCGATGCCTGTTTTGCGAACACCGCAGCCTTCTGAGGATAATCCGTGACTTTGATCTCAGCGATGACTGGAAGGGTGTAGGTATGGCCATCCCTACATCTGTAATGAGATGCCGGTTTCTTCCGAATCCATCTCTCAGGCGGAAGTACTTCCTCCCATCTTTTCTCCTTTGACAATAATAGTTCCTCTATCTCAATAACTCTATAACATAGTCTCAATCATATGACTATTTGATATTCTTACCGTCTAGATCCCTCAGCCTTTGCCAATCCAAGCTCAATCATTAGCGGGCGCTGTCCCGCTAGAATAATCGTTCTCTAATTTAAGACCCACCTCGACTTGTGATTTCTTGATATGTCTTGATGTGCGCTTCTATGCTTGTAACGCTCGCTGTATCTCCGTTTCAGCATTGTCTGCTTTGATGAAGATGGGCACGTTTTCCATACCTGTCGCTATGTAGCTTGAGAGGAGCCATTCTCCAGGCGCAAATTCCAAGGTCTTCTCCAGTATGCCCTGGTCTATGGTGAAGGTGTTGCTCACTAAGCTGCGGTCATATGGTCTTGGGAGAGGCCCAACAAAGTATGTGTGCAGTTGCTGGAGGGCATTGGTGTTCAGGTAGGCTATTCTCTGTGTAGCTATGCAGCCGCCCAAGCCATATTTTCGGCCTTGTCTTAGCAGAATCTCTATCTGTTCAGTGCATCCACGTTCTATTCCTCGGGCCTTGTCATAGGCTGGAATGAACTCCTGGGCCTCGTCAAAGACAAAGAGGATGTTGGGATCAACTCGGAATTCTCTCTTCCTGTTACCTAGGATACGTGAGGTCAATTCTATGGCGAGGTTCTTGATAGTTGTCGGATCAACGATCGAAAGGCAGGTTATGCGCTCCTCTCCTTCGATGAGTCCAGCAATTTCTTCAACTGTGTGGCTGCCTTCGGGTGCCTCTTCATCTGTGGATGTAGCCAGTTGGATGATTTCTTTGAGTTTAGGTCTGCTGGTGGCCCAGCCGTACAGGTTGCTCCTGTCTGATACCTTGAAGTCCTGAACTGCCTTAGTGGCATTCGTGTTCAGGTAGTCGATGAAGGGTTCGTCTATCTTGGATTTCCTCTTCAGCTTCTTCTTTTTCATGTAGTCTAGGATATTCCTGTGAATTTGGTTTATCGCGTCACTATAGTTTGGTTTGTCAACAGCATCTTTTCTCTGTGCCTGCAAATCATTTAGGATGTCCTCACAAGCCGGAGCCTTCATCGTGGGCTCGATGTAGTATCCTACCTTGTCTTGGTCGAGAATTTTTGCGAAGACGTTCTTTGATCTTTGGTCTTTCTCGAATCCTCGGGCCTTAACTACGATCTTGAACAGTTGGTCAGGATCGGTAACAGGTGTTTCCAAGATTATCTTTGCGGGAACATTCTCGTCTGCAAAGACGTCTTGTAGAAGGAATGGGTACTCCATTGATATGTCGAATATCACGAACCTTGTGTCTTTCGTGTGGTAGACCAGTCTCCTAAGAATGTTTGAGAGTAGATTTGATTTTCCTCCACCTGTGAAGGAAAACACACCAAAGTGGTACCGTACCAATCGTTCAAAGTCGACATAGATAGGTACTTGTTCCTTTTCGCTTTCAAACATCTTGATCGTTCCGAGTCTTGGGTCCTCACGGGCAAGCGAGCTGGTCTTTACCTTCTTCCAAGGAAGCCCCATCCTCTCAAGCACAGACTTGTTGTACATCTGGTGTATTGTGTCCTTGTTCAGTATGTGTACGTTTTCGCCTATGATCGGGTAGGTGAACCCTCTCATGTACTCGGCGTTTCCATCCTCATCGATTATGAGATCGTAGTTGAGTGGGATGGCTGCGAGCTGAATCATCATTGTAGCCTTGTCGTCTGTTCCCCAGTCCTCAACTGACTGCTGAATGATCTCGAACTGGTAAGGATAGTAGCTGTAGTCTGACAGGCCCTTCAACCCATAATGCTCCGGGCCTATATGCGCAATCTCTAACAGAGTATATCTCTTTCCGGCTTGATTGCCTGATTTGAAGTTGCTGACGGCAAGAAGCATGCCTTCCTCAAGTAGCCCCATCAGATCTTTCTGGTATTCGGATTTGATTACGCACTCGTACTTGGCTGAGATTCCTGTCGTCTCTGAAGGGGTTTCTTTTCGTCTCACTGATAGTACTGAGCTTAGTCTTGCGTTGAAGCGTCCCTCGAAGTCTGTGAAGAACTTATGTTCTTCTTGCATACTCGATCTCAGCTCTTCGCTCACGGAATGTATGCATGTAGAATGAGAAGTTCCGTAACTTAGGGTTATTCATAAGCCAATGGCCTGTAGCCTCGATCAAGCCCTTCATCCTCATCCTCTGTTCTTTCGCAATCTTGTCAGCGATGAATAGTGTCCTGTTATGACCAAAGACCTCTGGGATGCTCCGGGCGCCCATCGACTTCAAGATAATCATGACAAGATTCTGGAGTCTGTTTGGAACGCTCTTTGATCGATAGAAGGTAGGTTCTATAGGGTCTACTGCGCCGCCGTACTCCTGCCGTAAAGAGATCCTCTCTGCGCCGTCAAACTGGGGGTGGATCAACCGGTCGATGAATAGGACGTTGCTGCGCAGCTTGGGGTCCGTCTTGGCCTCATCGAGCTGAACATAACTCTTGACGAATAGGCGTTCAGGTATGATTCGGTTCCTCCTGGCTCCACTCACGAAGCCTTCTCTGCCTTCAAAGTCCGGTACAATCGTCTGGAATGCTGTGTCATACTCGATGAGGCTCCAAGGAACTGGGATCTTCTCGAAATTGAATAGGCTGATTGCCTGGAGGAGCATTCTGTCTGTGCTCGGAATACCTTGCAACTCGTCTTTCCCGCATTTCCACACGCCTGACTTTAAGCATACAGGTATAACGTGGCTCTTGAAGTCCCGGGCAGCTGTATCCTTTGTTATGCCTAGCAAGAGTACTTTCCTTGTCCAGCATTCCTGCATGAGCATATAGAGGCAATATAGGCTCAGAAAGGCCAGATCCTGGGTTGTCAGCCAGTAGTGTTTATCGCCTTTCTTGAACCGCATTGGATTTCCTGGAGTGTCTTTGAACAGTTGGTCACCGAAGGTAGTGACGAGTCTCTTTATGCGTGCCCAGCTGTTGGCATATCGAGGGTTGACGGAGTATCTTTCGCCTCTCTCAATTAGATATCCTTCGCTCACTGACTTGCCTAGGTACCTGACGAGGCGTGACTTGCGATCTTCACTCTCGATCCCAAGCTCCATGCAAATCTCCTCAACGGTCATTGGCTTTGCCTTTCGAGCGAGCAGGTAGATTGTGGCATATCTTATGTAGTCGCCTCTTGCTGGTGGCGTGTCCAGAGCTGGGTTGACGACGTAATGTCGGCCGTAACCCATCTCGTTCATGTCAATTGGAATACCGTCAATCTCAAAGCCGTGAGTGGCCCCATCCGTCTTCCATCTTGATCTCTTTGATGTGTCGTACATGAGGCTCGTTTGAGTAGTAGAGAGGCTCCTGTCGAGCAGAAGGATCTTCACGCCTTCATCAACAACCAGGCGATAGGCCAAGTAGAGCTCAGAGAAATTCATGATCCAGCTGGCGATGGTCGAATTGTCAACAACACCCTGCTCTGTCAAGGGCTGAGTAAGCGTCAATTGTCCGGACTCAGCTAGCTCCATGACCATTTGGTCGACTTCATGCACTCTATCCACATAGATGGGAACGCAGCTAGACACCCCTTTACCACGTTCCACGAATCCTGTAGCGTATTCCACGTGTGGGGGTGCGTTTTCTTTGAATTCTATTGTTCCGGTTGCGGCGTATGCTCCGCCCCAGAAAACCGCCAAGCCTGCTATGAGCTGTTGATCTTGTGAGCCGTCGACAGCTGCAAATTTGACCTTTGGAGTCCCAAACATTTGGAGAGCTGTTGTGTATGCTTCAGGCTGGTTGAAGCTGGTAACGAGGAGAGTGGAGAGTAGGTCCTCGTAGAGTCCCTTTACTGACTCAAGTTGGCTCTTGGATTCGTCGACTTGGTCTTCAGCTCCTCGTCTGAGAATATCGCCAAGCCGCCTCACATGCAGACTAATGGTCGAAGACAACCTCTTATCACCATCATAAGCATACAAATCATATGGCTTCGATACACATCCAGTATTGATATTTCTAGGCTATCTATAACCTTACTCTCGAGTGAGACTCCTTTTTGAGTGCGTTTATCTCAGCTAGTTGCCGGATCCTCCTCCGTTAGATGTAGTGCCTCTTGAGGAACTTGTTAAGGAAGTCAGGATCATAGTCAGGAAGTCTAATCGGGTTCTTTGAGGCTCTAATATGTGGTACATCGATGGGCATCTTCCTAAGAGAGAGGACGTAGGATCTTTCCATCAAGCTTTTCAGGTTGACCACATCTTCAGCGTTGTACCTGATCAAAGCCTCAAGTGCTTTGGAGCTTCCGCGTCTATACTCTTTCCAGAGTATAGGGGCGACCCAACTGTCTACTTTTGCTATGGGACCCTTTCTTACTAGTCGGAATCTTCTCTCAATGGGTTTGAGGCCACCCTTGCACCCCAAACGACTAAGAACGTACCGAAGGTCTATGTGCGCGGGAGCAACATGATCCAGTTTAAACTCCCTCTTAATGAATGGTAGATCAAAACAGGAACCTCCGTAGGTAACAATCAAAGAGTACTTGTCAAGTTCAGGCACCAATTCATCCAAATTCTTGCCTCTGGTAAAGGTCTTCAGTTCTTTCCCATCGAACAGTCCGGCTACGGTTATCTTGTTCTCACCAGGAAAAAGGCCCGTGGTCTCAATGTCGAAGAAAGCACAGTCTGTTTTGAACTCGTCATATAGGCGCCATCTCTGCGCGCTGGGAAGGTTAGAGTGGAAAAAAGATGCATCACGTTTCTGCAAATGTTGAAGAGATTCCTCGATCTGAGGAAGCAACCGTACAAACCATGTGTGCTTGGTTGATCTTTCCTCTAGGAGGTCCTGCCAGGTTTTGATTCCACTTTGCCAAATAGCAATTTCTCGACGTTCACCAACACCTGACAAGTGGATGAACGAATGCCTTAACAAAGGACGTCTGACACATATCATATACCAGCCGCTAACAAGTCTTTTGTAACTTGGGTTACTTGCTCAAGTGAGCCTGATGTTCAAGAAAAGACGCAAGGTCGAGCAAAGTCTCAAGGCTACTCTTGAACGGTTTGATTCATTGGTCAAAGAATTGGCTGCAATAGAAGAAGGAACTCTCCGCTTCAAATCCAGGTTACTAAGCGTCTCAGAGATCGCAGCACAATACTACTGTGAAAAGAAGGTTGAGTTGTCTCATATCCGCGGGGAAGAAGAAACTCCTGAGATGAGGGAGGGCAAAGTCGCGCATGAACTTCTGCTGAAAGACGCTGTAAAGGCCGAGCGAGAAGAGATTCTACGCAGGATCTTCTCAGGAAAGCCTACTCTAGTCAGAGAGATGCCACTGCTAGGAAAGTACAACAACGTGATCATTGCGGGCGTTGCAGATGCTCTCCTCTTCTATCAAGGCTCTCCTATACTACTGGTTGAACACAAATTCACTGGTAAGCCAATCCCCTTCCGCGACCACCATGTTCAGGCGAGCCTCTATTGCCATCTGTTGGATCTGATGGGATGGGACGTATCTCAAATGAAGTATGCCTTGGTCATTGCTCGTCCAGAATGTCGAAACGACAAGAAGCTAATTGATATTCCTCGCTACATAGTTCGACACTTAGGAGAAGATCCACCAAGGTTCAAACTCGAAGCGGGAAGTGCCAACATTTACATTAACAACTATGACTCGAGGAAGACTGTTGCTGATCTCGATTGGGCCCTGAACTTCTGGATAGGAAAAAGACCGGCTGTGCCAACTAGGAAAAGTGGTAAGTGCGTAGTATGTTCACACAATGGAGTCTGTGAGTTCTCCCTCAGCAAGAGATCAATAGAAACACGCCTAGCAGCGTGACAGCGATATCCAAAAAGGTCTCTCACAACAGCTGGCTGAGAAGAAGACTGCCACAGCTGAAAACTTACAGGCAGGAACAAAAGTGAAGCTTCAAGCGGTTTGGAAACATCTACGGGAGCTTGAGCGACTAGGATACGTAACGGTATCCAAAGCAAAACCAAGAAGGTTCGAATTGACTCCGAACGGTCAACTGTTAGGTTGATTCTTATATACAGGGTTATATAAAATACCAGTGACTGAAATGGTCCGAACCAAATCACTGGAAACAACGGTCCGCAACTATGCAAGAAAGTCTCTGATGGCATACCTAGAAGGTGTAAAGAACCTATCTTGGATAATAGGAGTATTACGAAGTTCAGGCGTCCGAGGAGCAACACTGAAGCAAATCTTCATCTACCTAGTAGATTATGGAGATTCAAGTAGATACCATGAAGCATTACGAGAATGTGAAAGGTTAGGATACCTGTAAGTGGAAAAGATTGACTGAACTGGAAGTTAAGAAAGCAGAGAAGCTCAACATTGGCTATCAGAAGATATGCAAGTGTTTGCCTACCCATCTCAATTGCATGACTGCGAAGGAGTGGATCAAAGCCCAGGTTGGAGTATGGGAGTTTTACTATGAGGGACGTGACATCAGAGATAAAGATGTCCACCCAGCAGTATTCCCACTAGGTCTGGCAAAGAGGGTCATAGAGCTCTTTACTCATAAAGGAGAACTGGTTTTAGACCCTTTCAATGGAACAGGAACTACATTACTAGCAGCCCAAGACCTGTATAGAAACGCTGTAGGATTCGACATAAACCCTAAGTATTTTGAAATTAGCCGTTCAAGATTGTCTCAGGCAAAGCTGACAAACCCGACAAAGCAGATAACTATCTGTGATGATGCCAGGAACATTCCTGAATATCTAGAACCTGAAACAGTGAAACTAGTTTTTACCTCACCACCCTATTCAAACCTGCTTAACCGTAGAAGGTTGAACAAGAGCCGTAGAGGCGACCTTCGACAGAACAAACAGTACCTCAAAGTGGAACAGTACAGTCAAGACCCAAGAGACCTAGGCACCTTATGCATAGAAGGTTTCTCAAATTCCATGGCTGAGATATACTCGAAAATCCTACCTCTCCTGAAGAAGGGCGGTCATAATGTGATAAACGTTGCAGATATGTGGTGGGAAGGCAAGAGAATTCCCATACATGTTCATATTATTGAGGCGATGGAAAAGGCTGGATATGAATTCCGTAACACAATCATTTGGAATAGAAATAACATTGTGAATAGGATTGGGATATTCGGATGGCCTTCAAATTACATAACAATGGGTACCACCTTCGAATATGTCCTAGATTTTTGGAGACCTTCTTAGGTAGTCGGTGGAGGCTGGGCAACGGCTGACTCAGCAGTTCTCAGATAACTCCCCTGACACAACTGAGGATTTTCTAGAGATTCTTGAAAGATCAGTCAAGAATCCGTATGATAATGTCTATTGGTTCGCTCGAATGTTTGTCAATGCAGATAGATATGCTGGAATAGGTAAGAATTCGATGTTAATGTTGCAGATTGCGGACGCTATCACAAGGACACTGCCAAAAGATGATGACCCAGAAGATATCAGCATCTCAAAAATGGCCATCTTCAACCTTCTGAGGGGCACCAAGAAGGATAGTTCAAAAGACTACTCAAAGATTGTTGACCTATGCGCAGACCTAGACCGAATGATGCAACGAAAAGCAGATCTGATGGCGCTGGCACTAACCCTCAGGCACATAATAGTTCCAACGACCAAAATGATTGCAGAGGTTCCAAGCAGTGATGCACAGTTTGCCCAAAGCATCGTTGAAGCTTATTTGAAGGTTAAAGGTGAGCGAGGAGTACAAGATGTTGTCAATATGTGGGATGACCTTGGAGTCAAAGGTTGTCTCGCCGCTGAAAGAGCGCAGATAGTGACTGGACTCGATATTCTAAGAAGGACCATAGAAAGGCTGAGCCTCAGTAGGGAAGATGAAGACTACATTATTTCATCATTTGTACAAGAGTTTGAGAGAAGAGTCGGCCAAAAAAGGAAGGGTAGAGCAGGCAGAAGTTTAGAGGATGTAACCGGTTTCATCCTGAACTATTTTGGCATCACAAATGCTAAGCTTGCTCCTGAGCATCTCAGAACCAGTCTCGAAATCGATAAGCTAGTACCATGTAAAGGTGGATGGTTTATCGGCATCGCCTGCAAGAGAACCTTTAGAGAGCGTTGGAAACAGCAGGTGACAACAGACACAAACCTACTTAAGAAGTATAAGGTTCGCCAATTATGGCATGTCCTCACTTATGACAGAGACCTATCTGAAAAGAAGATTGAGGAAATAGGCTTGCTAAACGGCATCATATATCTCCCAGACGAAAGTTCAGTATTCAAAGATGCTTCCACCAACCCCAAGCTTAGCGAGTACGTTAGGCCGTTGAGTCATTTTGTGGCAGACTTGAAAGCCGAGACGCTGAAATAATTCTGTTACTATGTGAGCTATTGTGACAATTAAACTAGAATCAACAAAAGTTCTGAAAGAGTGGAGTGCCATTGTTGATGCGCTCGGCAGAGGTTTGCAGGTTATACTGCAGAGAAAGTATCCTCCATCTCACAGGGAATTCTTTCTCTACCCCACCTATAGCTATACTTTGAAAAAAGATTATCTGAGCATATATTTCCAAGAAAAATATCAAAAGTATGTTTTGGAAAGTTCAATACGAAAACCCAGAGGAGAAACTCCAATCGCCTACTATGCCTCTGTAGTCGAAGTCCTCAGAGTTGGGCGGGGCGAGTTATCAAAGCTTGGCAATCTTTCACAGTATCACATCTGGAACATGGACCATGTTATGAGGTACTTCTCAGACAGCAAGCTCGAGGCGGCTTACGTGTGGATTCTGATAGTCTACAGGTTGCCAGAACCCAAGCTCATCAAAGATATTGGACGAGGCCCGATAACCTACGCTGACCTCTCCGAACCGATCTCAACATCTGGTGCCGTGCCTGTGATTGATGAAAAAAAGTTCAGCTCTATCTTGGAAGGGATCAAGAAAGCATTGGAGGCTCCAATCCTCCAGAAACCTGCTCTAAAACTCACCGAAAAGACGCTGGGTCATGATGAGATACGTGATATGATATGGGAGATAGGCAAGTACGAGAGTAAGGTGAGTGAGAAAGAGTATCCGATAGACAACTACAGGCTTGATGTAGTATGGAAAAGGATCAAAGCTGGCAATCCCTCCTATGCCTTCGAGGTTCAGATGGGAGGTAACTTCTTTGAGGCCTTAACGAAGTTGAAGCATGCTTGGGACATGTGGAACAGCTGGCCAATCCTTGTAACAACAGATGTCTACGCCTCAAAGGCCAAAGAGCTTCTTGAAGGCTCGTTCCACGAGATGGGTCACGTAGCCAAGATAGTCGACTGGAAGAAGATAGTTAAACTATATGAGTTAGAAACTGAGGTTGCCTCTATTAAAGTAGAAATCGGACTCTGAATCCTGAAAAGCTGAGAAAAGGAAAACCTCTACAGAGTCAGGATCGATGGTTTCAGATTCATATTCGGTGTTCTACTATGTGTATCGTAGCGTTTTCTGATATTCACCTCGGCTTTGACCGTTCCAAATCCGCCGACTTTCTAGAGTTTCTAAGACAACTTCAGGGTAGAAGCGATCTAAGAGATCTTGTCATTGTTGGGGATTTTGTCGATTTGTGGAGGCGTGATGTCATAGGGCTTGAGTTCGAAGTTTCACGATATGTTGAAGAACTGAAGATCATGCAGAAGAATGTCAATGTTCGCTATGTGGTTGGCAACCATGATTTCCATGTCAGGTACTTGAAGAAACATGGATACCCATTCGAGTTCAGTGACTCGTTGACATTGGAAAGGTTAGGTTACAAGATCAAGTTCCTTCACGGCCATCAATGTGACCCAATACAGAACCTTCTGGGCCCAAACACTAGCGAGATACTATGCTGGACCTTGTCAGATGAGGCTGGCGAGATGAAATCTAAACTATGGGACCTCGCAGGACCTAAGATGAAAATGTCGAGAGAGGAGTTTGATAAGAAGGTTGATTTGCTCAGGACACCGCCTGAAGAAAGAGCCAGAGCAAGGGCTTTTGGACCCTTTACAGATTTCGTTGATTGCATAAAGGTGAATTTGAAGATCACAGGACAGGACGAATTCATAGTATTCGGACACACTCATAGACCATTCATAGATATTGAGAAAAGGGTAGCCAATACAGGATGTTGGATCAAAGGATCAAAGCCAACAAATACCTACTTCGAATTCAAGGAATGGCCTCCACGCATCGTTGAGTTCAGAGGAAAGGAACTGAAGTCTACAGCTATCTCTTCACTTAAGTTCTGAATGACTCGATTAGAATGAGACTACGCAGTATCTATCGAAACAGATTCGAAAGTTGGAGCTAACCCTTGCAGATGATGGTTTCACTCAAGAGGAAAGTCACGGAGCAGGTTAATGTCCTCTCACTATTCTTGACTGTGGTGCTCTCAGCAATAGCGTATGGATGGATTGAGGGCACAATATATCCTTACTACCCATACAGGGATCAGCTGCAGATCTTAGAGCACTTCACATGGTATCACCTAGTCTTCTGCCTCATGTTCCTAGTTATCGGTTTCACATTCAGCTTGACCAGAGCATTGGCTATGTGGAGCCTGAAGAAAGGCTACATGTTCGCTGCCTCAGCAGGCTCTGTTATCTTGGGATTCTGGATAGAAGATATGGGCTACTATTCTATTGTGCGTGGGGAGATTCTTGGACCTGACAGCTGGGTCAACTGGGGTCTAGGAGGCGTATCTACACTTGGCCACTGGGTTCCAACTGTTTACTTCATACTCAGCTTCACCGGATTCTCACTCTTCTCTGCCGCCTACCTCAGATCAAGCAGAGATATGCTCACAATGATGAAGGCCATGAGGTTGGGCTTATCTAAAGAGGAAGTAAAGCTTCAGGCACCTAGAAGCTCAAAGACTGTCGAATTCTTGAAATACCTGTGCAGCATAGCCCCGCTAGCCTTTGCAGCTCAGCTATTTACTGTTCTTGCGGCCTCTGTGACCACATCGAACATGCCACCGAGCACACTAAAAGTGGCCGTTATGGGATTAACAGTCTTGACGCCCACCTTGATCTTGCTAATGCCTTCAAACAAAATATACGATGGACTCCCGTGTGAGCCTGAGCCACCAACTCCAAATGGGTCATTATCACAATGACTGAGTTACTGGTCTTCGCAATTTAACAAGGTACTATATATCGCTATAATTCTTCGAGCGGCTCTGATAACTTCTAGGGCGAAGCAGCCTACATAGCTCACTAAATAACTTTCGGGCGATGAATTTGTGCTAACTGTCGGAAGCAAGTTCTTGCATCCTAGTCAAATCATTCAGAGATTTTCACAGTTGTGATTATCGCCCTCTCGCATAGGTCGTCTAAACATCTCTCACAGAGCTTTCCGTGATACACCAAGGCCTGTGCACCAGCATGCATTATGACTTCTTGATTGAGTTCCACATTTACTTCAGTAAGAAATTCTCCGTAGTCAAATTCAACACCTTCTTGGAGATATTTGTGCATTGTTCCAGGTTCTTTTCCTTTAGGGGCGTTTTCTAGAACGCTTCTTATCTCCCTCTCACATTTCATGCATTTCGGCATTGGTCCACCTCCTTAGCTTTTCAATCAAAGATGAATCGCTCTAGAGGATACACTTGGTCTAGCGTCTGAGGTTTTCCAGTGGCAAGATCAACATGAAGACTATAGTTGCCCTCTTTTTTCATTATATCTCTCATTATCTTGGCTGCTGTCGTGTTATTAGTGCCATATACTAAGTAATAGACTGGGAGATTCTTTTCTTCAGTACGGACGAGAAACGCTCCTTTGTATGGGTATCTAACTAGCACTTCATCTATGTATATTTCAAGGAAAGCCCTGCGGTTCTTCTCACTGTGTGATTGAGATAATGTGATTCGTTGCCAACTTGCCGATCCCATGAAAGTTGTCACTCGTTGCCCACTAGCGATAGCCCTAGATTCAGTCGGATTACTAATGTAGTCACCAGCGCATCGGAGAATCGATTCAAGCGGAAAATTCAATAGCAATTCACTTCTTGGAAATTGTGCTATCATCCTAATAGTATCGGCGCAAAGTTGATCGCATTCTGTACCATCAATTCCTCTATATACTAGACTACTTGGGTCAACGAAACAAAATACAAACTTCTTCCACTTTGGAATGTTTGAGAGAATTAAGTCTATGAGTTTGTTGCAGTCTCCATGATAGGCATTTACGTTACTGCAACCTGATGTGGATTCACGGAGACATTGATAGATGTCTGGATCAATCTCGACAATATGGCAAGGAAAGCTTGGTGTCCAGTTTGCAGCGATTAAGGGGGAACCATCCACCCACTCGCCTTTTAGAGAGACTTTTCCGCTTCCGCCGTGGGTGTCGACATAAACAAAATTGGAATAGTGCTTATCAAATCTCTCGCAAACCTTCAGATACTTCTTGAGAATGTTATACTTGTGTAACGTGTGAGGCTCTATCTCAAGGAATCTGCTTGAGGACATCATCACCACACGCAGTTACATCTACAGTTCGACCAATCTAACCCCAATCTTTTCCACGTCACTACAGGCTCTTTGCAGAGGGCGACATTGACATAGCCGTGATTTTCTTTTAAGTAATCCAAAATCGCTTTGAAAGTCTGATGTCGAAGATCAAATGGTATCCTCTTGCCCCATTCTGATGATTCTTTCAGGTAGACGATCCAAGACTTATCCTCAGATTCGTTGATTGTGCTTTGGAGACCTCTGAGAGAGCCGAGTGTAATCCGCTCTGGATACAATTTTGAGAAGACATTGTCTATGAGATCATGGTAGCATTTAATCCACTTACCTTCTGGGTATGGAACTATCGGGTCGATTCTTATTCTGGTTTCGTAGCCTGCGTCGAACACTTTTCTCGCTGCTTCGATTCTATTGGCCACAGGTGGAGCTTTCTCCCATCTATTGGCAACTATTTCAGAGTTCAAACTGAAACTTATTATTGCTTGATTATGAGAGTTAGTGCTCAAGAGGTTATCCACCTTATCGCTTTTCGTTAGGAATAGCACTTTGTGTCTATCTTGTGTCTCGAAAAGTGGGATTATGAACTTTGAAAAGGGGGCGTTGGTGGTCTCCGACATAAGGGAGTCAGCAATTTCTCCTGTGTTCAGAACTTCTTTTTGGTCTGGATAGCGAACTCTGAGGAAACGTTGTAAGTGCCACTCGATCTTTCCACGACTCTTGTATGTCGGGCTCTTTTTTCGTAGGTAATGACGCATCGTACCTTTTAGGTAACACCAAGCACAGTCGAAGGGACAGCCAGTAGCCCATTTCAATTCGAGAAAATGAGGGCATACAATATCAGATTCTTTCCTTGGGAAGGGCGTCATGTCGAAACGATTAATTATTGAGCCATCATTGATCTTCTTCACTAGTGTTTTCTTGGAGCTATCTAACATTGTATACTCTGACACATGAACTTCTAACATTGGATTTCTCCTCAAGGAGAAATTTACAGTTTAAGGTATTTTCTTACTGCTCTTCGTATGATCTCCTGAATTGTGAGCTTTTTTGCTTGCGCAAACACAGAAAGAGCCTTATACAATGAACCTGACAGAGAAACGGTAACAGAATACTCTTCAGTCTCTCTCAAGAAAGTCTTGATGTCTTCTTTAGTCGGCAATTTAGATTTCTTACCAGCGTACTCTATGGCCTTGACTGCTTGAGATTGTGGAAGTCTCTCCTCATAAATTGCTCTAGCAACATCTGTCTGTCGTTCCTTTGGCAGCGAAGCCAGTCTCGCTCCTGTTTCTATGCCTATTTTCTTTTCCTGAACCATTCTCTGAACGGCTTCGGTAGTTTCCAATAGGCGAAGCCAATCGCATACAGTCCTTACCTCCTTTCCGACTATTCTACTGGCCTCCTCAACCGCTCTGGTTCGTGGCATCTCCCTCTCGAAATCTCTGATCAATTCTTCGATGCCTCTAGCTCTTTCAATAGGGTCTAGTGAATCGACTTGGACATTCTCAGAGAGCGACAAGACTAATGCTTCTCTATCAGTAAGCTCACGTTTGATCGCAGGAATAGTGTCCCAACTCAGAGCTTTACAGGCAAGAAACCTCCTTTGGCCTACTACTACCTCGAACCCTTTTCTCGATTCTCGTATGATTATCGGCTGTAGAAGCCCTATCGATTTAATTGAAGCCTGCAAATCTGTAAGGTCACCGACTCTCTTCCTCACATTGAGAGGAGAGACTTGTAACTCTCTGATTGGAACGGATTCAACTTGAGACATTACCGTTTCCCCTTTTCTTTCTGGTTTCCCATGCCCTTCTGGCTACTTCTCTACGCTTCTCTGTCTTCTGGATATTCTCTCTTTTGATAATGAGTTCTTTATCTTGGATGTTGCTCTCAAGAAATTCCCCTTCAGCCCAGCCTAACTCTTGTATTTGTCTAGGAGGAACCGTAATCACCCATTTGGGATATTCTCTGTCCTTGTATTTTCTAGACATCTGTCGTTGCAGACGCAACTTCTAATAGTTCAGTGATTAGAAGCCTCCAAATAAGGTGAAGATGAAATTCCAAGAGGCATGCAAAATAATGGGGTAGTAAATCGAATTCAACTCACGGGCTACAAATCCTAATAACAACCCTATAGCAAAGATGTAGATATATGGGCTAAAAGGCCCAAAGAGGACTTCCATAAGAATAGCTCTAGGATTAATTAGAAGAAAAGTACTGTCAAAACCAGTTAGTATTGGTACGTTTATATATTTGCTCGCAACAAGTTCGGGAGCTAGCACGACTTTCGGAATGTGGATGAATGTCCACACAATTGAAGAAAGTATAATCCCCCAACTCCCGCCCAATCTTGCGATGAATCTATTTTGTAGATACCCTCTGTGAAATACTTCTTCTGTAACTGGAGCACATAGAACAAAAAACGTGAAGACCGTTACTAAATACCAAACATCTTGGTTGAACACTGGGAAAAGCGGTAGTTTCAGGAAAAATTTCTTAAGGAGAACGGCGCTCAGCAAAGTAACCGTGATAACAATCACAAACGGAATACCAGCACGAGTATCTCCCCTTACTAAACCAAGCGTTCTCCGTGTCTCTCCCCTTTTCAAGACCAGGAACAAAATGAACGCCAAGTATAAGAGATGAAAGCAAAAACCACTAGCTACGAAAAAATAATCTTGGGTAATCGGCTTAAATTCAACTATGAAGATCGAATACACAAATACATTGGCGATCATCCAGCCCAAAGCCGTTTTTGTATCTCGGACCGAGCCAATCAAGGCCTTAGAAGCACTTATCAAATGTACCGTGGTCTCAACTCCCGGAGATAAAAGTTCAGGCTTTTCTTTTTTGATGGATTTGTACCATTTATTCCAAAGAGAGGCCCCGAGGACAGTAAAGAATCCTGCCCCAGCGAGGAGGCCTAAGTAGGAAGGCATGTCAATAGGACGGAAGCTGAGAAAAAGATAGATTAGATATGCGTATAGAGTTACTGCTACAAGCTCGAGTGCAAGTATAAGATAACCAAGAGGTTTTACGAGCTTCATCATCAAATCATCTAGACTTGGCGTAACGACATTCTTATTGTTATGTGGATATTTGAAGGCTTCGCCGTCGTTGCTAGTAAGGGGGATAATAGACAATACCGCATTTTTCTAGTGCAGCTACAGCTCGTATGCTAAAGATGAGAGCATTACCTGATTGATGCAGTTCAAAGATTCGCTCAACTGAGCATAGCGGTATGGTGTCCTCATGAAAATCTTGCTGGTGTAGAAGTCTTCTTCTTGTTTGATGCGGATCTTGGTATTGGTTGGCCAAGCCCGTGCGGCCGCCGAATTTGAACTCCATTTTCGTCTTAGTTACAACTGTGAGAAAGAATTTAAGCCACAAAACCATATGATCCAGAAGAGATGAGTCTGGAATGGATTTTTCTATGAAAAAAGGTCAGGATTTATACCCAAGTGGGTTCAAATCCCGTCGGGCCCGCCACCATTCAGGTTCAAAACCCCCTCAATTTTTTGTGGGGCCGAAATTTTCTCTTGGGCCCTTTAAAAGCCTCCCTGCAAAGTCTAGTATGTCAAGGAATACTAGGTACACCCCTCTGCTGGCCGATCCAGAGATCAGAAGGTGGCATGCTAATGTTGCCCGTGGCTCGAGGATAACGGCTGATGTTTATCTGCGCAGGTTGGGTGCCTTCTACACTGCTCATAACGTGTCGATCCGTAGGATTGTAGAGCTGAGTAAGCAGGATATGTCGATGCACCCATCCCTGACTTTGTCCGCACCATAGGCTGAGGTAATTTTCCTAGATCTATTCCGACCTAGCCTTGTTCTGACCAGTCTTTTTTGGGAAGAGCAGTTCCAGAAATTCTAAGCTCTCTGTTCTTCGCTTCTTGCGGCTCCCCTCTCCTCTTGAGCGTGCTGCAGCTAGCTCCTGTATTCTCTTGAGCTTCTCGGCATCCTCTTCAGAGTACTTTGCCCAAAGCTTCTCAATCCGCCAAGTTATCTTCTGACATATAGGCGGCTCAGGACAAGCTCCCACATCATAGAGAGTGAAGTCAAGAATCTGGGTTGGTTCTTCCTAGATGCATGCATTGATTACTCTCTTGACTGTCTCTGGATCTGTTCTGAGTTTTCGGTCGTCCTCAAATAATAGATTCATGAGTTTGGTCTGTTTGCGGAATCGCTCTATGACCTCAAGCGAAATATTGTGGAGATAGGGGGTCAGAGATGTCGCTCCTATTATTAGTCTATTATCGTCGACACCGTTGGCTGCGAAGGCCTCAAAGGTCTTTCCGGGATGGTGTCCTGCTGACTCAACACCACACAAAATCACATAGCGGATGTTGGGGTTAGCGACTACGTCGCATATGATCTTCTCGATCCCTATTTTCTCTGTCTGAAGGAAGCCAGCTAGCGCAGCACCAGCCTCAACAGCGACCTTCGAAAGATCCTTCAGAAAGGCGGGGATTTTGTCATAATCGGTGTGGAGAAGGATGACGACGGCAACAGGCGAATAATCGTTTCCCCTCAAATAGCTCCCGTCTTCAGGAGGATACAATTCAGGAGGCTTGGCTTTGGTGACCTTCCTCAACAACATAAGCCTCATTTTTTCATAATTAGATTAAACTCATATTAAGGTTGTAATCCTTTGGCAAATCAACTTGGTGCAGAATGCATGGTTCCAATGTGTAAAATGCACCTGATGTTGTGTTTCCGCACGCACTACCGCTGATACTGCAGCCAGTCTCTTATACATGTTAAGGGGGGTCAAGGCGCGGTGAACTATCTACCCTGATATGTCCCTTTCATGATTGGAGTGTGAATGAAAGGGAGTTGAATCATGGATAAGGTACTGCGGAGAAGACGTTGGATTGTTCATAGAAGACTTGAAGGTTGGAAGATCGCTGACATAGCTGAAACCCTGAGCGTGAGTGAGAAGACTGTTGACCGGTGGTGCAGCATCCACAGGAAGTATGGGTGGGAGGGACTTGAGATGAAGTCGCATGCACCTCACACCGTCCATAAGACTCCTCAGGCCACAGTAGATCTTGTTCTCAAGCTTAGAAGAGAGAGACTTTGGGGCCCATGCAAGATCGCAGGCTACCTGAAAAAACATGATGAAGCAGTGGCGCCCATCAGTCACGCAACCGTCTACAAAATACTCGTAGAGGCTAACCTGAACAACCCCATCAGCAGACCGAGAAAGGTCTGGGGCAAACGTAGATTCGAGCGTTTATATAGCAACAGCCTATGGCAAGCAGACTTTAAGATGACTGAGAAGGATGAATGGATGATCAGCTGCCTGGATGATCATTCACGATTCATCCCAGGCTCAAGAATCCATCATAATCCAACATCTGAACACGCAATCAAACTCCTGGAAGAATCCATAAGACAATACGGTAAACCTGACCAGATACTGACAGACCGAGGAACACAATTCCACCCCGCAAGAGGTGGAGGACCCTCAGCCTTCACAGAGTTCTGCAGTGGAAACAGCATCCAACATATCGTCACAAGTGTAAGGAGACCATCCACGATCGGTAAGATCGAAGCTTTCCATAAATCCTACAAACTCGAAGCTTGGATGTTCCCAACCCACAAACAATTCGTAGACTACTGGAACTACCAGCGACCCCATCAAGGCTTAAGTTATCTATATCCGGCAGACGTATACTTTAGAGATCTAGAAAGGGACACATCATAGTTGATAGAACAGGGGGTCAAGGCGCGGACATACTTTCGATCTAAGAAGCTTTATTCAATTTGTTTTGGTGAATCTAAAGTCCTACGTTTTGGGATAGGTTACATTCTCTTTGACATGTTTCTTTCATGTAACTTCACAGACGCTCCCAAGAAGAGTATGGCAAAGCCTGTCAGGACGGCAAAGTCGAGCAGTACTGGGTAATAGGCGACTCCAGTTATTGAATATGCAGCCAGGTCTGCGAAGTATGTTAGAGGCGAGACTGAAGCGACTATTACGCCCCAGCTTGGAAGCTTATCAATCGGAACAAAAACGCCGCTGATGAATAGGAGAGGGAATTTGACGAGGGTTGAGAGCATCATTACGTTAGCTGGGACATCTGTTGGTGGAGTCGACAAGATTGCTGCAAGAGATGAAAAACAGAAGGAGGCTAACATCATCCCCGCTAGAAATACCAGGGGATTCAAAACCTTGGCGCCTAGAGCTAAACCTACAACGAGTGGAACAAGTGAAAAGAATAACCCGAACACGAAGGAGGCTAGAACGTCTCCTAGCATTATGGTTGCGATTGACACCGGACTGGATACAAGCCTCTCAAGGGTCTTTGACCTGGTCTCCCAAGGTATGATCAGGGGTACAACTGCTGTTGATGTGAAGAACATGCTTATGGTTGTTAGGCTTGACATCAAAAAGCTAGGGGAGAGGTCTCTGCCCACAAGGAACGCTGCAAACATGAAAGTCGGGAATAGTATTCCTAGGACTATGACTGGACTCTTAAGATAGTATATGCGAATGTCTTTCTTGCATATTGCGCAAGCCCTCCTAAGTTGCTGTGACAAACCTACATCAATAAAATCATGCATCAATCAAACCTCCTGAGAGCCGGTCAATGTAACGAAGACATCTTCCAGACTCGGTGTCAAAAAGTTCAGGGTAACAAACTTTAACCCATTGGCTTGAGCGTAGCCTACCATCTGATAGAGTAGGCTGTTTGGGTCTTCAGTGTACAGTCTGACTTTATCACCCATTTCCTTCACTTGAACAACTCCGGGAAACTTGAGAGATTTACCATCTACCGACTTATCGAAAGCAACCTCAATCGATTGCAGTCTCTTGCTAAGAGCTCGGAGTTTCTCAGGTCTGTCAAGGGCAATGATCCTACCATTATTGAGTATAGCAACTCGATTACATAGTTGGTTGGCTTCCTCCATATTGTGGGTTGTCAGGAATATTGTGATTCCACTTTGATTCAGTTCTGACAACATATTTCTAATGAGTCGAGCGCTTTGGACGTCCAACCCGCCTGTAGGTTCATCCAAGAACAGGATCGCGGGGTCATTAATTAGAGCCATACAGATCAGAAGTCTTTGTCTCATCCCTTTTGAGAATCCTTTAACAAGGTGATCTTTTCGTTCGTAAAGGCCGAATTTCTTTAGAAGGATCTCAGCCCGTCGCTGTCTAGGTGCTGCAGGTATGCCATAAAGCTCTCCTAGAAACATGAGATTCTGCCACGCCGTCAAGTCGATGTAAGCATTAGCCATCTCAGGCAGAATGCCCATCACTTGCTTCGCTTTCAGAGGTTCCTTTAAAATGTCATAGCGCATAATGGATGCCGTGCCAAGATCCGGCTTTATTACGCCTGTAAGAATACGGATTGTGGTTGTCTTTCCCGCGCCATTGGGACCTAGAAACCCAAAAATCTCACCGCTTTCAACTTCAAAGGCAAGATGATCAATGGCACAAATCTCTCCATAGGACTTTGTTAGGTCTGATGCTTTGATTGCTGCATCCATCTATTGAATCTCCCTCGGCGTCCTTGTCAGCAAGCATTCCTGCAGAAGACTGGTCTGCATTCTAATTCATTGATCCAAATTGGGTATAGATCGCAATACGGTTTGGGATTCAGATCCACTGTTAAGTCTCATCCTTTACGCAAGGATGCTCTTTCAGGTTTGGATGACATTCAGAAATTTGTTCTGCAGTGCATTTCTCCGGAGATCCTTTAAGTTTCTCTGGATATTGACACCTCATCGCAGTTCTGATCGCTGGTTTTGGAACACTCATAGAAGCTCTCTCTCCCAGAGGAACAGACAACCTCACCGTTCCGATCCTTTCATCTGTTTTACTGGCATTGATCATATAACAGATCGAGCGACCCGCGCATGAACTTGCAGTTGTCGGATTTTGTCTTAGGCTTCATAATCAGTGTTATCATCGGAGGATTAGCCTATAAGGGTAAGAGCCTGTCCAAGAGCGGACTGATCGGCGCACTCATAATTGGAACCTTAGTATACGGATTTGGCGGCTGGCAGTATTTTCTTGTGCTAATACTTTTCTTCGTCTCATCCAGCGGTCTTACAAAGTACAAGTCTGGAAAGAAGACCAAGATGGGACTCGTATCGGAGTTGAAGGCCGGGGCCAGGGACATCTGGCAGACTATTGGTCAAGGTGGAGTTGGAGTCCTCACACTTATCTTGGCAACCCTATACCCTAAGTTCTTGATACCTTTCGCGCTAGCCTTTGTTAGCTCAATTGGAGAGGCAAACGCTGATACATGGGCAGTTGAGATCGGAATCTTGTCCAGGAAGAAGCCCAGACTTATAACAGATCTGAAGTGTGAGGTTCCCGCTGGGACATCGGGCGGAGTCACTGTGTTGGGCGAAACAGCTGCCTTTCTGGGCGCAGCATTCATAGCCGTTGTCGCAGCCATTCTCGGGATAGGCGGTAATGCAACAGCGCCCATTCTGATAGTTTGTATATCTTCAGCCTTTCTAGGAGAACACGTAGACAGCCTGCTGGGAGCCACTGTTCAAGCGGTATACTACTGTCCGAAATGCAAGAAAGAGACGGAAAGAAAGATTCACAGATGCGGAACAGGGGGAGAACTGCAAAGGGGCGCACCTATTATCAATAACGAATTCGTGAACTTCCTAAGCACAGGATCTGCCTCCATCATCAGCCTGATTTTATCTATGTTAGTATTTGGGTCATGATCATTCAGCGCGCGCTTTTCGGGGTAGAGTTGGGCTCAAGATTAACCCGGTTCACAAGTCAACGGGTTCGAACCCACAAACTCTGGAAATCACGCGCTAGGGTTTGTTTCGATGTGTTTTTCCTTCCCCCTTCTTTTGAGGCATGTCTTCGTAGTAGAAGCAGCTCCTTCCAATTTGAGAACAGTAACCACTTGAAATGAATTCGCAATCAACATCTCTTACTTCTCCATCTTCAAGCTCCATGACTAGCACGTAACTTGTAGGGTTATACTTGCATCTTATCTTCTCCATGGTCCCCTCGTCTATTGTATCACATGCCTACCTAATTTTGGTATCTTATCGGGCGCGTATATCTTGTTAAGCCAAGCGCAGGCGTGTTTAGGTAATATAAGGATGTGGCGCGCGCAGGGGTTAAACTATCTGTGACCGCTTGTTGATAATGGGCCCGCTCGTATTCAATTAGAAAATTAAGTGAATCCGGAGAAAAAGTGCAAACCTGATTGCACTGGCTTGAGTAATATTTACGCTAAGCAAGAGTCCGCCGGCGCTGTAAAGAGTTTCATTATCAAACTTAAATTAGACAGGCAAACGTATTTTTGGAAAACAAACGAAAGGAATCATTTCATCTTTAGGATCTCCTTCGCCTTTTCCAGAAACTCCTTGGCGCCTTCAACCGTGTCCAGCGCCCCTCTTCGTAGAATTTCAGGCCATAGTCAGCTTAGCGCGCGCGGTTCTTAGCGTGCGCTTCTGGGTTGATATAGTCCGAGGGATTGTTCAGGTTACTTTGCAGTGATGGGTTGAGCTTGCTTCTCAGCTTCTTTAAGAGATAGCTGTGTGGTGTACTCGTTCAGCATCTTCACCATCGGGTTCTCGAGGTTGATCTTGTATAGTGTGGCTCGGCCGATCTTTCTTGTGGCCCTCACCATTTCCAGCTCCTCAAGGTCTTTGAAGTATTTGTACAGGGTCTGCTTGCTCATTCCGAGCTCTCTGACAAGTTCGTTCTTGCTAAAGTCGAAGAATGGGTTTGTTAGGAAGATGTCTATTATTCTTAGTTTTGGGGAGTCTCCGATGGCTTTGAGCAGTAGAGAGTTGCTCAACTCCTTGTATCTGATGTCTTTCCCGTACATTACCATGATTAAAGTCATGAATGCTTAAGTATTTATGTTTTCACCTACAAAGTTCTAATAGTGTACCATGTCAGAGATTACGGATGCAGAGGTCAGAGCAGCCATACTCTCGCTTCTGGAAAAGAAAGGCCGTTGGGGAGCACATTACCTTCCCCTTGATACTATGATACACTGGCTTGGCCGAAAAGTAAAGAGAGACGGCAAACGGGTCAATAGATGCGTAGAAGAGTTGGCTAAAGAAGGCTATATTTTTCTTCATAAGAAAGGCAATACTGTTTCACTCAACCCGTCAAGAAGCCAAGAGATAATAGAATACGTCAGAAGGGCAAGCCGAGCATGATGCTCCTCAACAATAGCGCGCCAGCTTCTTGCTAAACGTACAGTGGCTCCGCCATTAGTGGCGGGATGTGAAGGGTTTTTGTCTTCGTGTTCCGCGTCTTTCCTTGGTGATGTGGGAGGGTGACCGTTATGCGTTTG